>Ga0315284_10002054_pt1 | contig 28872 bp, 27 predicted proteins | sample YL17G09_16_MG_FD_203696 | JGI IMG/M metagenome (GOLD analysis project Ga0315284, IMG submission 203696) | Sediment microbial communities from Yellowstone Lake, YNP, Wyoming, USA - YL17G09_16 | ecosystem: Environmental > Aquatic > Freshwater > Lake > Sediment | place: USA: Wyoming | collected...
TCGTCCCTGATCGTGTTGTTCCTCTCGAACCCGAGCTTGTAGGTGTAGCCGCTCTCGAAGACCGTGATCTCCTGACCAACGGCGTCGATGAACATCGAGCGCGTCTCCCCTATCAGCGAGACCTGCCTGGTCTTCTTCGGGACGACCCAGCTCAGAGTAGCGGTGGCCATTGTTCCATCGGCGAACTTCGCGTGGATGTGCGCCGTCTCGTAGACCTTGGTCCTGTGCGGCGCAGCGACGGCCGATATCTCGATAGGCCAGCTACCCGTCAGGTCGTTCATCATGTCGAACATGTGCGGCGCGAGGTCGACGATGACGTCCCTGTCCGTGAATGGCTTTTCGAGGTTCAGCCAGGCAAAGTCAATAAGGAAAAGCTTCCCGAGGAACTTCTCCTTGATCAATCGCTTGGCCTCTGCGATCGCGTTGTTGAACCTGAAAATGTGCCCGACCGCCAGCGTGAGGTTGTTCCGCTCGGCGAGCGCGACGAGCTCCCAGCCCTGCTTGGAGTCGAGCGTTATCGGTTTCTCGACTAGAACGTGTTTGCCTGCTTCCAGCGCGGCCTTGCAGACAGGATAGTGAAGCTCGTTCGGGGTCGCGACCGCGACCGCCTTAATGTCAGGGATGGAGAGCAGCTGGTGGTAGTCCTTGAGGGTCCTCTCGACCTTGAACCTGTCAGCGCAGAACTTGAGGTTGTCCTCGTTCACATCCGCGATTGCCTCGATCTTGACATTCTCGATCTTCGAGAACTCGTCAACGATCTTCTTGCCCCAGTACCCTGTGCCGATGACACCGACCTGGATCTTTGACAATTGAAATCACCTGCTGAAGAACTCCACCACCGAGTCGCAAACGAACTTTACCTGTTCGTCGGTGAGGCCGGGATACATCGGCAGAGACAGCACTTCCCTGCATGCCTTCTCCGACTTCGCGAACTCGCCGCCCTCGAATCCGTACATCTGTTTGTATATCGGCTGCATGTGGATCGGGATCGGGTAGTGCAGCGCCGTCTGGATCTCCTTGGTCTTGAGGAAGTCGCCCAGTTCGTCGCGCCTCTTGCTCCTGACGACATAAAGGTGATAGACAGGCGTGATGTCTGCGGTCGGAGCGGGTGGCAACTTGAGGTCGCCGACTCCCTTGAGCCGCTGGTCATAGATGGACGCGACCGCCCTCCTCCTGTCGTTCCACTCGGGAAGGTGTCTCAGCTGCACGAGGCCGATCGCCGCCTGGACTGTGTTTAGCCTTGCCGTGTATCCAAGCACGTCGTGGTCGTAGTTGCTGCCCTTCATCCTGCCGCAGTGCCGCATGCTCTCGAGCTTGTCGGCCATCGCGTCGTTGTTAGTGGTGATCATGCCGCCGTCCCCGCCGACGGTCATGTTCTTCGTCGCGTAGAAAGAGAATGCCCCGAAGTCTCCGATCGAGCCGGCCTTCTTACCCTTGTAGACGGCGCCATGCGCCTGGCAGGCGTCCTCGACGACGAGCAGGTTCTTCTCCTTGGCGATCGCCAAGATCTCGTCCATCGCCGCCGGGTATCCATACAGATGAACAGGGATGACCGCGGTGGTCTTCGAGGTGATCCGCCTCTTGAGCTTCTTGGGATCCATGCAGTAGGTCTTATCGTCGATGTCGCAGAACCTCGGGACGCATCCGGCGTGGATGACGGCGTTGGAGGATGCGACGAAGGACATCGGCGATGTTATGACGGCCGATTTCTTCTTGATGCCGTGCGCTTCCATGGCGAACTGCAGGGCGCGCGTGCCGTCGCTTACGGAGATCGCCCTCTTCACTCCGCACATCTTGGCGAACTCCTGCTCGAACTTGAAGACGCTGTCTCCGAGGGACATGCGCTCGTTCCTCAATGCATTCGCTGCGGCATCGATCATCTCTTGCGTCATCGATGGGACTGTGATTGCAACTTTCATCAGACTCACTCTCTGATTGTCGTCTCACTTCTTCGATTTCTTGGGCTTCGCGGGCTTCTTGCCCTTTGGAGCATCTAGCTTCCTGATAATCCTGGCGGGGCAACCCACAACGAGCGTCCTTGGCGGGACATCTTTAGTCACGACTGCGCCAGCACCTACCAGCGCGCCCTCCCCGACGGTGACGCCGCAGATGATCGTCGCATTCGCGCCGATAGATGCGCCCTTCTTGATGAGGGTGGGGGTGATTTTCCAGTCGCCGACGGCTTTCGGGTGGAGGTCGTTAGTTAGGCAGGCATGCGGCCCGATGAAGACTTCGTCCTCGATCGTCACGCCGGAGGGGATGAAGGCGAAGGCTTCGATCTTGCAGTTGTCGCCGATTACAGCGCCCCTTCCGACCTCGACATAGGCTCCGATCTTACAGTTCCTGCCGATCTTGCATCCGAAGAGGTTCACATAGTCCCTGATTACAGTGCCGTCTCCAATCTTGCAATCCTGGACAACATAGTGCTTGGCCTTGATCTCCATGGGTGACGCCTCTCTGTTGGCCATCATCACCCAATTTATTAAATCTTCGTCCAAAATTGAGAATGGTGATTTCCACTACTCGAGAACAGCCAGTATTTGAATCCGTAGAGGGATCCGGAGGAATTCGGCAGCAAACTGGCTCGGAAAGTCTAAATTGAAGGGGTGGCCATATACTGACCGTGAAAGTCTTATCGGTTGTGGGAGCCCGCCCCCAGTTCATAAAAGCGGCAGCCCTCTCGAGGGAGATCAGGGAGCTCGACGAGGAGATCCTCGTCCACACCGGCCAGCATTACGACTTCGAGATGAGCCAGGCATTCTTCGACACGCTCGACATCCCAACACCTGACTACAACCTGGAGGTCGGGTCCGGTACGCCTTGCCAGCAGGTGGGAAACGTCATCATGAAGCTTGACAAAGTACTGGCAGAAACCAATCCCGACATCGTCCTCACTTACGGGGATACGAACTCCACTTTGGGAGGGGCCCTGGCCGCTGTCAAGGCTGGATATCCGACCGCCCACGTCGAGGCTGGGCTCCGGTCATACAACCGGGAGATGCCGGAAGAGATCAACCGGGTGGTCGCTGACCATGTCTCCGACATACTGTTCGCGCCTACATCCAACAGCGTCGACAACCTCGCGAAAGAAGGAATCACGAAGAATGTTTTCATGGTGGGCGATGTGATGGTCGATGCCCTGATGTCCGGCTCTAAGATGGCGCTCCAGAAATCCAAGATAATCGACAGCCTTAAGCTAACTGAAAAGGACTATCTGGTGGCGACGATCCACCGCGCTTCCAATACGGACAGAGCGGAGAACCTCGGAAGGATCGTCAGCGCGATGATATCGAGCGGCGAGAAGATCGTTTTCCCGATCCACCCGCGGACGGAGAAGATGCTGCACGAGTTCCAACTGATGGACAGGCTGAAGAATGCCAACAACGTCGTCGTGACGAAGCCGCTGGATTACATGGACTTCATGCGCCTGATGATCGGCGCGAAGAAGGTCCTGACCGATTCGGGAGGCATCCAGAAGGAAGCCTATGTTCTGAAGATCCCATGCATCACCGTCAGGGAGGACACAGAATGGATGGAGACCATCGAGGACGGTTGGAATGTACTGGTCGGGACGGATGAGAAGAAGATCGTCGATGCGATTGCAAATTTCGACCCTTCCGACATACAGAAATCGAGCTTCGGCGACGGGAAGGCCGCGATCAAGATCGCACGCATACTCCATGAAGGATTGAAGGACATGCTCGAGACCGGTTCGAAATCAAAGCCGGGAGAATGATAAGGGAATCGATTGGAGCGAGTGGTTATCGTGGGAGACAGAAAGATATGCATCATCGGCTGCGGGATCGTCGGTCTCTCAACAGGATCGACGCTGGCTCACCTTGGGCACCGGGTCCGACTCGTCGAAAAGAACCGACCGAAGTTGTCGAGCCTTTACAGGGGCGAGGCCCCGTTCTACGAACCTGAGCTCTCATCGATGCTCGCGAACGGCATGCGGACGAGAAAGATCTCAATAGGAGAGGATGTCGGAGAAGCAGTTAATTCATCGGATTTCATCTTCTTATCAGTCCAGACCCCGATGCTGAAATCCGCATCGCCCAACCTGTCGAACCTCAAGGATGCCGCGAAATCAATAGGCGAGTCCCTTGGAAAAGGGAAGACCGTGGTCCAGAGAAAGACGGCACCTCCGGGGACAACCGAGAATCTTCTAATCCCCGTCCTAGAGGCTTCATCTGGCCTGAAAGCCGGGAAGGACTTCGGGGTCGCCGTGAACCCGGAATTTCTGAGAAGGGGGACGGCGATCCAGGACAGCCTTAAGCCGAGCAGGATCATCGTCGGCGCGAACGCTAAGAAGACGGCGACCGGAGTCATGAGCCTTTACGATAAACTGGATGCCCCCAAGCTGATAATGGACTTGCGAACGGCTGAGATGGTGAAGCTGGTATCGGACTGCTTCCTTGCGACGAAGGTGAGCTTCGCTAACGAGATCGCTGGCCTATGCGAGAGCTTCGGAGTCGATTCCCAGGAGGTTATGGAAGGGGTCCGGCTCGATCCGCGCATCGGAGGAGAATTCATGAGCCCTGGCCTGGGGTTCGGTGGATGCGGGCTCCCGAAGGACCTGAGCACGGCGATATCCGGGGGCGAGGCTTCGGGGTTCAGGCCTGAGCTGCTCAGGGCGGTGCGCAGGATCAATGAGAAGCAGCCTTTGAGGGCGATCGAGATGCTGGAGGAGGAGCTTGGAGACCTCCAGGGGAAGAGGATCGCGCTGCTCGGACTGGCGTTCAAGGCAGGGGTCGACGAGGTCATGGAGTCGAGGGCTTTCCCGATCGCCGTCGAGCTGCTGGCCCGCGGAGCCAAAGTGATCGGATACGATCATCTCGCAAGAGCATCGTTCATCAGGATACTGCCGGAGATCTCTTACGCATCCTCGGTCCAGGAAGCCCTCCTCGAGGCGGACGGATGCATCATCCAGACCGAGGAGGAGGAGTTCTCCAAGCTCGGGAAGAGCGACTTCGATCTGATGAAGAAGAAGCTCGTCGTCGACGGGAGAAGGATTGTCTCACCTGCTAAGCTTAAGAAATATGGTGTGACATTAAGGGCTATCGGGCTCGGCAGGAAATCATAGCGCGGACGGTTGAAGATGGTCGGAGAAGCGTTCGGAAGGAAGAAGATCAGCATCGTGCTGAACATCCTGAACGAGGAGCGGAACATCAGGGACCTGATGGACAGCCTCATAATCCAGGAGCCGCCATTGGAGATAATAATCATCGATGCCGGCAGCTGGGACAAGACGGTCGAGTACGTCAACAGCTACGCGAAGCAATGCGATTTCATCAAGGTCTTCCACCATCCCGGAACGCGCGGGGAGAGCACGAACTTCGGACTGAAGCAGGCCACTAGCGATATTATCACCATGGTGGGAGGGGACACCATCGCCAACCCTTTCTGGCTCCACGAGATGAGGAAGAGCCTGGAGACGGTTGACATCGTCGCCGGAAGGACCATCAACATGGGGTACAGGGCGTTCGAGGACCTCGGGAGGGTAGAGCTGGAGCGGCAGGGATCAGACATCAGCTACCCTAGTTGCAATATCGGGTACAAGAAGGAGGTCATCGACGATGTGAAGGAGTTCGACCCCTGGTTCATCACCGCCGAGGATATCGACCTCAACATGAGGGCGGTCGACAATGGATACAAGATCGCATACAATGACGACATGGTGATATACCACAGGACCCGCGGGACCTTTTTCGGCTTCATCAAGCAGGCGTTCTGGAACGGATACGGCAGGAAGCAGCTCACGATGAAGCACGGGAAGCTATGGTCGAGCTACGACCCGAGGAAGATGTTCGACCAGAACATCGAGTTCTGGGCTCTCATGAGGCTCGTATCCGCGTTCCTGGGATACGGCTATGCGAGATTCTCCGCCAAGCTCCCCAAAGACGAGAAGAAATGAGCTTCCATTGCGTCTGACCTGCAATCACTTGTACACCATCCGCTGCAATAATATTGTAAAATTTCTTAAATCACTGGCTCCATAATCATGATTAACCAGTAATTTATTACTAAATTCATTTGCTCAAACTAGGAAAAAAAATTAATTCAATAAACTCACGATTAAAGATTCTATATATATAAAGCATATTAGAAACTTATTAATATGTTTCACAACTGTGAAAGAACGTCTCATATGAGAAAGAATAGATCACACTCCCGCTCCATTATCACTTCACCCGTGAGCTATAGCATCTTACGAGCAATGCTCACTAGCACTCGATCGTTTTATCAAGCGGAAATCGTTCATAGAGTAAAAGCGAGTGCGCCACAGGTAAGCCGTGTTTTACATTGGCTATTAGATCGAGGATATGCTGAGCGCCAACCTGATGGGAAATATCGAGTACGAAATGCAGTAACAATCGTTGGGTCAGCTATTCCTTTTCAACGCTCAATGTCAAGCTCGTTAATTGCGTCATTCAGACTCAGAGGGAATAAAGAAGAAATCAAGAATCTGCTAGTGAAAGAAGGAGCGATATTGTGTCTTGAGAGCGCACTTGAAGAGTATAGTCGATACTACCGATCAGAGAGAATATGTGTTTATCATACGAATCCGGAGAAATTATTGAAGATCATTGAAGAAATAGAGGGGGGTATAATGCAGGTCAATGTCTACTATCCGGACATTCCCCTGAGGAACGATGTTGAGAAATGGAGACGAACCACAAAATTCAGAACGGTTGTAGATTTAGCATGCGATGGTAGAATCTACACTGCCAAGGATCTCCTAAAGAGTTTATGGGGCGTTTCAATTGAATGAGACGAGAAGGATAGGACATACCCCCGCCGAAGCGGAATATGAAAGCGTATATGATGAGAAAATCACAGATTTTAGCTATGAAGAGCTTAAGAGACTAGCATTCTGGTCAAGAATAAAAGGGCCTGAATTCTTTCTAATTGGAGGATGGGCAGCCTGGCATTATCATCGTGGCGCAGGAAGCGGAGATATTGATATTATCTTTTCCAACAAGACAATTATGGAATGTTTTCTTCCAATATATTATAGAGAGAATGGGTACACTGAAGTGCGTGGCCCAATGGGAATTGAAAGACGATTTGAAAAGAGGATTCCGAATGTTGGGATAGAAATCGTTATTGACATTGATGCAACATGCATGTCTGATGGCCAGCCATTCAAGGAAGATAGAAAGAAGAACATTCCCTATACGGAATTGAGCAGTCATTTCAAACAATGGAATCTGGGGGAGGAGACTGTAAAAATCCCAAACCCTGAATTGCTCTTGCTACAGAAAATAAAGGCTCATCGTGACAGGACCTGGGAATTTGACAATCAGACTATTGATCCGGTTAGATCGGAATACTTGAAATCCAAAATCTGGAAGGATGAATATGATATTCGTCATCTAGAGCACCGTGTGAAAGATATCGGCACCTTATGGGAAATTGCCGATAAGCACAAATGTCGAGACTTGATAGAAGATACTCTTCGAAATCTTCGTTTATCTCAACTGATTCGATAAGAAAAAGCCATTGCAATCACTTTTATCATTCGGAACATATTCCCAGCCGGATGACCAGACTTTCGATAGTCATACCGACGATGAACGAAGAGAGGAGCATCGGCCTAGTGATCGATGAGATCAGGAAGGGGTTGCCGGCTTCGCTGGATTACGAGATACTCATCGTCGACACGGACTCGAAGGACAAGACCAGGGACATCGCCGCTTCGAAGGGCGCGAAGGTGATCAGCGAGCCCAGACGAGGATATGGCCGTGCTTACAAGACCGGTTTTGAAAGAGCCTCGGGGGAGATTATCGCCACGCTTGACGCGGATATGACATACCCTGCCGATAGAATCGCTGATCTAATGGGGCGTCTTGACAGCGAGAAGCTGGATTTCATAACGACGAACAGGTTCGCCGAGCTCCAGCCGGGCGCCATGAGGGGTGTCCACAGGTTCGGCAACTGGATACTCTCAGTGACGACGCGCCTCCTCTTCAGAATCAAGCTGAAAGACTCCCAGAGCGGTATGTGGGTCTTCAGGAAGGATATCCTGCCGAAGCTAGAGGTAACCTCCGACGGGATGTCGATATCGGAAGAGCTCAAGATAGAGGCTTTCAGAAAAACGAAGGCCAAGGAATTCCCGATCAAGTACTCGCCAAGGATTGGAGAGGTGAAGCTGAACTCCTGGGGAGACGGCACGAGGAACCTGAGATTCCTTTTCAGCAAGAAGCTCGGAAGAGCCCGCTAGATATCTCCGCCCTTCTTGCCCGTCTGCCTCTCGATCATTATCTCGCCGGCCCGCTTGATAATCATCCTGCCGACGAGCCATCTCACGAAGAAAATGTACGTTGCCAAGATCAGGGCGAATACTACCACGAGAACGATCAGGTAGATGCCGTTGTAGTTCGGGGGCGGGTTCAAAACGAGGATTTCGACGGGGAAATTCTTGTCGGGCGAGGTGTTGTTGAGTGTGACATTCGTTTCGCCGTAGACGGTCGATCCATCTAGGTTGAGGATGCGGATGTGAAAGGTGTTATTCTCGACCGCATCGCGAGGGATCGATATCGGAACTGTGAAGCGTCCGTGGCCGAATGGTTCGGAGAGCAGGAGCAGGCTCGTATTTTTGTTGACGAGCTCCGCCCTGAAATCCGCGGTGATCAGATAGTAGTCTGTTCCGATGACCTCGCCGGAAATGTTAACGGTATAGTTCGAGCTGCTTGCCGCCGTCGATATCGGGGAGGTAGCAGAAGGATTCGCAGAGTAAATAAATGGGCAATTGCAGAATGCGCTCGTCAGGAGCGTCGCTGCCGTAACGACAAGGATGACGAACATTCTGCTTCGTTGGATCATTGTGACCATTCCGTTGCTGATACCATGCATTAGACTCGAATAGTACTAGAAAAACCTTCCCTTCATGAGCGGGAAAGCGATATCGCCTTCCTCATTGCGTCCTCGAACTTCCGCTTCATCTTGCGGTTGCGCATCGCCGCTGCCGGATGGTAGCATGGCACGACTCTCAGCTTCATGCCATTGAAATCCACATCGATCTCTCTCCCGATGATCCCCCCGAGCTTCTCCGGCGAGCCCGTGAGAGCTTTGATTGCAACGAACCCGAGCGCGACGACGATCTTCGGCCTAACCTTTCTCAGTTCCTCTGAAAGATAAGGCGTGCAGCTCATGATCTCGTCACCATCCGGTCGGCGGTTACCAGGAGGGCGACATCTCACGACATTGGTTATGAAGACGCTCTCGCGGTTCACGCCGTTATCCTCAAGCACCGATTCAAGGAATTTTCCCGCTCTCCCGACGAAGGGCTTCCCGGATTCATCCTCCTGGGCGCCCGGAGCTTCGCCTACGAGCACTATGGCGGCACTCACGGGACCATCGCCGTTTACGATCCTAGTCCTGCCTTCGCTCAATTCGCATTTCCTGCAGTTTGAAACCGTCGGACCACCGTCGCGATCAGACCAACTCTTTGGCCTTGAAAAGTGAGACCATCTCGATGCCGTTCTGCTGGAGGAATTCCCTCGCGCCTTCCTCCCTGTCGACAACCGTCACGATCTTCTTCGCGCTACCGCCCTTCAATCTGAGGGCCTCGACGACCCTCATCGCGGATGCGCCGGTGGTTGCGACATCTTCGATCACGAGGAAGACTTCTCCCGCCTGGACATCCCCCTCGATTTTATCCATCGTACCATGTTCCTTCTGGTCTTTCCGGACGATCACGTACGGCTGATCTGTCTGCAGTGCGACCGCGACGACCAGCGGGACAGCGCCGAGCGCCATGCCGGCGAGCTTCTCCCCCTTCACGTGCTTGGATATCTCCTTCGCCATCTCGCGGAGGATCTTCGGATCGGCGGAGGCGCGCTTGACATTCACGTAATAATTGCTCTTCTTCCCTGAAGATAGAGTGAAATCACCGTACTGGACGACCTTGACGGACTTAAGCATGTCTTTGAGCATCGTCATCCTCCCCTCTTCACCATGGTACATTCTTCTTTCCCATTTTATAGCCTATTATGTTGAACAGTCTGTGCATCGGTGGGATCAGGATCAGCAGGAATATCAGCCCGATCCAGTTATAGTTCAGAAACAGATTGTCCAGTGTCCAGTTGAAATAGAAGATAAACGAAAGGATCAGCGCGCCGATCAAGAAGTCATACCAATCAAGCCCCGGGACCTTGTGTCCGCGCTCCATTCCGAGGCGCCTCTTAATGAAGGACTTTGCAGTGTCGCCGAGCAGGGCACCTGCGCAGAGGACAACCATCAGCGGCACCGCGTCGAGGTAGGTGGGACCGAAGCCCCAGTGCGTCGGAGAGTAGCGGAAGGCACCGACATCCATCAGGGTAATCTCCCCAAGACCCACCAGGGTGCCGAAGATTATCCCGAAGAAAAAGCCTCTCCAGGTCTTCCCGTCGCCGAATATCCTCTTGCCGCGCCATGATCTCCCGAAATCCATCGGGAGCCCTCCGCCGAATATTACGGCCCAGGAGTTCGAAGTCATCGCGGGGAATAGCAACCAGAGGGGGGTCAACAGAGCGATTTCGATGTCCACGCCCGAGAATCCCCTGGCATACTAATAAGTCTTGGGTGGCTGGATTGAGAAATGACTGGAAAGAATAAAGAACAAGGTCGATTCTAGTCATCTATCGGCTCTAAATATGGTCAATCAGTCAGAGAAACCCGGCAGCGAGATGAGCAGCACGACGCGCTCGGCCATCTGGGAGCATTATTACATGAAGGACGACGAACTGAGAACCGCCCCGATAAAGAAGAGGCTGCGAAGGGTCACCAAGAAGGAGATAATCGTCAGGACCCTGAAGGACCAGAAGTCCAGAGAGGGGATAATGAGCCTGCAGGAGCTCTCCGCGATGACCGGCCTCAGCACCCACGACCTGTCGGGGCACCTGACGCACCTCGTCAACGAGGGAAAGGTCGTCCGCAGAGGCAGGGGTCTTTTCGCCCTCGCCCTCCCGGTGCCGTCCGGCAAGAGCCATAAGGATGAGCTGAAGAACCTCGTGAAGAGCTACGCGAAGAGATCCAACCAAGAGCGTCTCATGGAAGAGAGGCTCGTCATCACCGATTCCGATCATTCCGAGAGCAGACGTATGATGCTGGATTTCCTGTCGGATGCGCTCCTCAAATGCTCGGACGTCGAGCTCGTGATAAGCTGCAAGAAGGACGACAAGGGCAAGGGCGGACAGACGACGATCGAGCTGAAAGCCCATTAACGCTTCAGACGCCTCGAAGGGTCAGCAATGAATTTTTTCACGCGCGGAGATTTCCTGCGGGGGACTGACATCTTCGCCTCGTTCTTCTTCCCCTCGAAGAAGGCTCTGATCTCCGAGACTGGGTCGTCGCTCGGGTGAGAGTCGATGAGCGGTTTGAAATGCAGAGCCCTCTTGTCCAGGATGAGCGCTGCCCCGCGGTCCGTCTCGCTCCGTATCAGCCGGCCGATGCTCTGGAGCATCTTCCTTGTCGCTGGCGCCTTCACGACGTAGTCCCACCCTTTCCCGAACTTCAGCTCGTAGTAGTGCTGCAGGGCCCGCGTCCTCGCGCTCGGCTTCGGATATGGGATGCCGACGATGATCGCGATCTCCAGCTCCTTGTCCGGGAAGTCGATCCCCTCGGATATCCTGCCCCCCGAAACCGCGAGAAGCAATCCCCCGTTCTCGCACTTCTTGAAACCCGAGACCACGTCCATCAGGTCGTCCTGGGCCATGCCTCGCTCCTCCTTGAACACCGGCCGGTCGATCTTTGAGAGGAGCCCGTTCTCGATGAACTTTTCGAGGAGCTTGTATGAAGGGAAGAAGACGGCGGTGTTGCGGTCGAACTCCCCGACGATGCCGGTCAGGTACCCCTGCATCTTCGCGAGGTTCTTGCCGTCCTTCGCCAGGTCCTCGTACCTCGATGTCACGTCCTGTGCGTACATGATGCTGAGGTTGTCCTTCGGGAACGGCGACGGGAATCTGAGCAGCGGAGAACCGTCCGGCAGGCCGATGCTGTCCCTGTACTCCTCCAGCGGCTCCAGCGTCCCGGACATGTGTATTGAGGAGGTGGTCTCCCGGAGGCTGGCGCATGCGATCGACGGGTCCATGCAGTACGCTTCGAGCCTCGGGTTCTCGCCTCCGACGACGAGCTTGACGTATTCCTCCTCGACGACCGTCATCCAGAATTCCAGGAAAGCGCCGACGCCGTGGAGGTACGAACGCGGCAGGCGCCCCTCCTTCCTGCGCTTGTCCCTGATGATCTCGCCGAGGTTCACGAGCTCGCCCGCTGCCTTGAGCACACCCCTGCTGGTCAGCCTCAGCTTCCCCATCAGCGCCTCCTCGAGCAGGCCGGAGGGGACGAGCCCGTCCTCTTCGATGACGAACTCCTCCACCGCCTCCAGGAGTGTCCCCTGGATCATCTTGAGCAGGTCGACGGCGCTGGTCCCGTCGCTCACCTCCGGGTCTCTGAGTTCGAGCGCCTCCCTCTCTGCGATCTTGAGGACCCCGATTGAAAGTTCAATTGTCTTCAGCTCCCTCGCGAACTCCGGAAGGTTGTGCGCCTCGTCTATCACGACGATCAGGTCGTTCAGCCTGCAGCCCATCCACTCCAGGAGGGATTTCCTGATGAAGTGGTCAAAGAAGTAGATGTATGGGGCCGTGACGACGGTAGCTGATTCCGCCAGACGCTTGGACAGTTCGTACGGACAGATCCCGCGCTCCGAGCAGTGCGAGGCGAACTCCTCGGCGGTCGGCAGCCTGTTCCTCGCCCAGCTCTCTACCGCGGAGCAGTCCGTTGAGATCAGCGTGTGATAGAACTTGCATGCGTCCGGATCGCCGTTCACGACCCTGTTCTTCTTCTGCCCGCACAGCAGCGAAAGCTCCTCGTGCGTCCCGGACTTGAGCTCCTCGTTGATGTCTATGTAGGGGCACATGTTCCGCCTGCCCTGGATCGCGACGCCGAACACCTGGCGCTTCGCTGATAGAGCTCTCAGCTCGGTCATCACCTGCTTCTGCTGCGAGTTCGTCCTTGTCAGGTAGATGACCTTGCACCCGGTGCCTGCGCAATTCTCAAGAGAGGCGGAGAGGGCGCATACCGTCTTCCCGGTCCCGGTCCCTGATTGGACGGCAGAATGGCGATGGTCCGCGATATGCCCGCTGAGGACCTCGACGATCTCGGACTGGCCCGGCCTGGGGCTGTAGGGAAAAACAATCTCCATCGCGCGTCCGATGGATGACGTCGGCATTTAGACTTGCGGATGGGTGCGATGAAACTGCAGTCGATCGATAGGCATGAAAAGAATTCGTCGGGAAGGGGTTTGTGAGATGGAGCTTACTCCCTGCTCCAGATTTCCTGGGGTATGTCGTTGTAGACATCGGTGCCGTCTCCGACGACCGCACCAGAGCCCGAAGTTCCCCTAAGGAGTTCGGCTATGCGCTCCTTCCTGAAGATCCAGTAGTGGATCCTCCACTCGCGGCCGTCGTAGAGGGTCGTCTCCTCGCGCTCGGTCGTCAGTATGCCGGCGTCTTCCAGCATGTAGAACGCATCCCGGTCCTCCGGCTCGAGGACGTTGTCGATGATCCTCTCGCTGTAGCCGAAGAAGTTCATGACGTGCCTGGCCATCGAAAGGGATTCCTCCTCGGGCATGCCCTCCTTGTCGATGCTGTTCCTGATCGCATGCGCGAGGTGCTCAACGGTTAGGGTGGATATCTGTCGAGGCCTAGAGCTACCTTTCTTCACTTTTGTCAAAACATTCATGAGACGTCAGCCCCTGATTGATGACTGAAGATGCCGGCCAAATCGTAACCTCTCTCAGTATAGAGTCAATTTTTAGCTGCAGGCGATATAAATAAGCTTGGAGACGATTGTTATAAGTCTTTCCTAGCTTCGGGGTAATTCTCGGTAATCAATAAACCGCGCATTTTCGATTACTGGCGTAGACCGTAATGCTGAAGACCTACAGGAAAGGTGTCGGCAGAAGCCACGAGATACTGCGCACTGTTATATGAGCGTAAGACGCGCACCCTCTGTCGCTGGTTCACCAGAAGCCGATCCAGACCAGGATGGCGACGGCCGCGATTATGTACCCGAACCGCACCAGTTTGTCCAAGTCGATACGGACGATGGCTCCCATCAGCAGCACGACCGAGACGATGAATACCCCGAAGGCGGCGATCACCTTTCCGAGGTTGTAGACGTCGCCGTGCAACGATAGCCCGTAGATCAGCGTCCCGAGCATCAGCAGGAATATCCCGATGATCGCCCCGACTGCGAGCAGGAAATCGGAGGCCAAAGGTTTGAGGTGATCCACCGGGCTGTGCTGCGCCATTATATACTGCGGCTGGTACATCGGCTGCTGAGCGGCGCCAGCACCAGGCTGCATCGGAATTGGTTGCATCGTTTTTTCTCCCCGGAACACAACCGGCTTGCTGAGTATAAATGGATTGCTAGGAAACGGCATCGCGCGGCCATCCCAGCAACATCCTAGCCTTTCCATTGAAAAATGAAATCGTTCGCAATAGGCAAACCTGATATCGACATTTCAAGCCGATGTGGTTGAATGCTCAGCGCAGGGCGGAGGCTTTCTTGCCGATATGATGCTCGCGCCGAGACTGGACGTCGAACACATCACATTTCTTGATGTGCCTCTTCGGCCCCTTGCCCCCCAAATTCCTCGATTCCGTCTCGATCACCGATCCGATTCGCTCAATGTCTAGTTGCCTAGCAACTTCCGGACCGATTGAGCCACCTTAACTCGCGCGTCAAGTATAAAAAAGTGGAACCCGGCAATCCCAGGAATGATAATGAGAGGATTGTGTCCCGTCCAGCGGAATCATTCCGTCTGCTGCCTGTACCGCCCTACCTTGTGCTTGAGATGGAGGATCTCGCTCTTGAGAGCGCGGATATCATCCTCTGTCGTATCCCTGACCTTCCTGGCGGGAGACCCCATCAGGACGCTGCCCGGCTCCACCTTGGCCTTCGGGGGGACGAGCGATCCCGCCGCGACGATGCACCGGTCGCCGATATGCGCCCTCTCCAGAATGATCGACCCGATGCCGACCAGGGAGCTGTCGCCGATGGTGCATCCGTGCAGGGCCGCACAGTGCGAGATTATCGATCCCTCGCCGATAGTCACCGGGCATCCGGAGGGGGCTTCGATCAAAGACAGGTCGAGAACGAACGAGCCGCTCCCAATCTCTATCGAGGATTCGTCCGCCCTGAGGACGGCGCCGGGGAAGACGCCTGAGCGCTCACCGCACATCACGTGCCCTATCAGAACGGCAGAAGGGTCGACGTACGCGTCCTCTGCCACCTTGGGAGCGATTCCCTCGAATTCTCTAAGTGGCATGTTCAACGCCTGGCTGCCAATCGCAGCGACTATCCGCGACTATAGCACTGGGACCCAGTTGTGCCTCAGCACCTGATCTCCAAGATGCGATGCTACGGTCGTCTGGAACGTCAATGATTGACCCACGTGAACGCTCAAGTGTAGGTCACCGCTCACTTCGAGGTAGAACTGGGCATGACTGATCTCTATCTTGCCCGCGTCCTGGACCACGGAGAAGTCTGTTCCGCTCGTCTCGTTCACCCACTTCGTCCCGACATAGTCGAAGTAGAATCTGGTCTTGGTGGGTGAGTCTGGAGTTATCAATTCCATGGCGACCACCGTGTCGGTGATTGTGATCACTTCGCCGGTCACGTATGTCGAGGGCAGGACGAGGTTCATCTCAGTGCCTGTATCTTTATCCATTTTATCGAACAGCGCGGAGAACGAGTCCCCTCCGCCGCGGATTGATGTCGGACCGAGCATGCTCGCTGCCAGTACAACGACAGCCACAACGATCAACGCCGCTATCAGAAGCAACACTTTCTTGTCTATCATTTGCTCTCACCCTTGTTGTTTTCGAAGAGCAAGATGAGATTGAAAAGGTGCGACTACGCGAAGCGGTCGCTCTACCCATCCCTTCCGCTCTGGGCGATATATTGCCCTGTTTAGTATATATTATTTGGTCATAAGTCGCAAATTTAGTTTTTCAACTCATGCCAGAGGGTGAAAAAAGGGAATCGGGGATTGGCATTATCTTGCAGGAAATAAATGAGAACAATGGAAGGGGTTTCTATGTATCTGGCTTTCACGCCGATGCGGCTTTCTTCTCTCCGCTGGCCTTCTTGGCGCCCATCATGAAGAGCAAGATGCCGATTACGATGAGCACGACGAAAACGATGGCCATGCCGGCCTGGCCGCTTCCGGTCATCGCGCTGCTGATCGGTCCGCCTGCGACGAGCATGATCGTCGCGATGATGCCGAACAGGAATATCGCCATTATGACCGACGGCATGATCGGGTTCATCTTCTTGCCCGCGTTTGCCCGGTCGCTGGCGAGCTTGAACGATAGCAGACCGACGACGATGATGATAATCCCGATGATCAGGTACACTGCGAGATTGCTCGTGATCGGCGGAACCCATGTCCAGTACCAGGTCACGAAGGCTGCGATCTGTGTGCCGATAATCCCCAGCAACAGAAGCGTAATCCCGAAGACTCTCATGTCGAGCAGGTGCGTCCTGAAGTCGAGAGGCGCTGCTTCTCCAGGAGCGGGGCATGACGGTGCCTCTTCCTCTTCAGCTTCCTCTACGGCTGTCTCTTCCGCTTCGGCCTCGACCGGCTCCTCTTCCTCTTCGACCTCTACAGCCTCCGCCTTCTCCTCATCCTCAGGCGCCTCGGGGACCTCCTCGGCCTCGACGACTTCGTCGACTTCGATGATCTCCTCGACCTCTTCCTCTTCGAATTCGGCGCCGCAGTGGGGGCAGAACGGGTCGTCAAGGGTCACGACATTGCCGCATACCGGGCAGGTGACCTCGGGCTCTTCCGGCTCTTCCTTTTTCTTATTCGGTGTCTTCGGTGACACGACAAATCCTCCTAAACTGAATCAATCCAAGGAGGGGTTCCCCTCCCAGGACTTTCCGTGCTATAGTGGTACCATATACTAATAGGTTACCTCAGAAAAACCGCCCTTGAGAGCATAAGCCAGTACCCCGAGGAAAGGGTTCCGGAGGAATAAACTCCTGACGCTCGGTTGCTAGGATGCAAAACGATTGAATATCGGCTCGACCTTTGAGGCGGACGTGGACCCCGTTGTTCATTTGATTCTGCCGCTCCTGCTGTTGCTGGCAGCGAAGCAGGATTCCCGCATTGTCGTGCCGCTGTCGATATTCGCGATATTCCCCGACTTCGATTCGCTGCTCGGGCCGCACCGGATGGTCCTTCACAACCTCTTCGTGGTCGTCGGCATCCCGCTAGCTTTCATCTTGATTGCTAGGGTCAAGAAGCCGTCCTTCGTCCTGCCCGGCGCGATCATCATGTTCTATCTTGTCTCCCACATCGTTCTGGACATGAGCGGCGTCGCCCTGTTCTATCCGTTCTCGGAGAACGCGTTCTTCTTCGTCCCGCATCTGGACTTCACGACGGCTCCGAGCCTCTCGCTCGATTTCTTCGTGGAATGGGGGACGAGGCCGCTAGTGCAGTCGACCGAATACTCGGTGATCGCGGACCTTGCATTCGCCTGCATCCTCATGCTGGCTTTCCTCGCGATATTGAAAAGGAAGGCACTGCCTGGATTGATCCGCTGGGAAATCGAGAAGGCGAAGCAGCTGCTCAGAGGATTTCTCGGGTTGTTCGGAAGAAAGGCTGCAATTCGATGATCTTATTGCGGATTGGTCGCCGCAATCAATTGATTTTCAGTCGGGCCTGCGATGAGGATGACGTTCTTCCCGGACAGGAAGTCGGCAAATTGCTGCCCCTCAAGAACTCTCTGACCCAAGGGGAATTCCTGCGCGCCAATAGTAGTCCAGCTCATTTCGACAACGAGCCAACGATAATCCAAAGTCGAACGACCTGTCTCTATACGGTACGCAAGATCGCTCCCTCCGGAGAAATTCAACAATGAACCGGCGGAAGTGCTGATCCTCTGATCGCTGTCGATGCTGGTCACGTTGGAAATAGATTTCAAGATTTGATATGAATCGACCTCGTAAGAATAGGTCTGGTTCTGCACCCCGAACATCTGCTGGGTCTGGAAGGCCAAGGGGGCAGTCGTCGCAAGTATTAGAAGGAAAAGTGCGACAAATATCGGTGCCGCCCTCCGCAGGTTCTTCAGCAATATGAGCACACCGCCGGCGAAAAACACGGCCATAGCGAGGTCGAGGAAATCGAATGTCCTGTAGATGATCATGTGCGAGGTCGGGTCGAGCCCTCTGAGAAACGCGAAGAGGATCATAGTCAACGGAGCCAGGATCCCGGCCAAGAGCATCGGCGTCGACTTCTGATCTGACCCGAGCATCCTCTCGGAACCGAACCACATAGGGATGACCAGGATAGCATAGGCTATGCCGAACATGAGCACAGACGATTCGGTCGTCGGGATTCCCGTGAAGAGAGATCTGAAGTTCGTCAGCAGGAGCAGTGCGATGGCGGCGACCGGGATCGCAATCTTCAGATACTGCCGCTTGGCACGAGCCCTCCTGCCAGAGAGCAATACAAAGACGATGATGATCATCGCCGCAAGCACGGCAATGAGCAGGTATAGGTCGGTCTCCGGACGGAGGAAGTTGTAGTAAGGGAGCTCGATGTCGCGATAGTAGAATTCCGCGAGCGCTATCAAGGACACGCCGGTCAGGATATCCAGGGAATTCTTCCAGGACCATCGCCTTGATTTCCAGGACAGGAAGGCATCTCCCGAAGCGGCGATTATGAAGAATATGTAAGTGATCGTCGCACTGTGATGATGAACGAAGGTCATCATCAGAAGTGCCAGAGTCAGAAGCACCCTGATCCGGTTGTCGCTCCGCTTTAGGAAGAGCCCGGCGATCATGACCATCATAGTGAGTCCGAGCGCCTCCTTCCAGACAGAGGTCGTGCAGAACACGTAGGTGCCCAGAAGCGCCATGAACATGCCGGCCAGCAAGCTCGCCCTCCTGCTGTCCGTGACCATGTGGACCACCAGAGCGGCTGCGACGCACGACATAGCCCCGATGACGGCGATGAAGGGCTGCGCGAGGAACATCGGCTGTATGCCGACGACCTGCGAGAACATCGCGATCAGCCCGTCGAGAAACGGCATCTTGACGATGTATGAATCGCGGTACCCCGCATCGTTCGGCGGAACAAGGCCGCCGGTGTCATAGATCGCCTGGGAGAAGTTCGCCTCGGCCAGCCCGTCGATGTTGTAAGGATAAGGGGACCAGATGACAGGGGTGAGCCTGATTGTGAACGCAAGGAGGAAGATGACCAGAAGCGGCAGAATCAGGCTCTTGGCCGCCCTCATCATTCATCACCGAGGAGTTCTTTGAGAGTCATCTGATGGACGACATCGTCCTTCAGCCCGCGGATCATCCTTATCGAGCGCCTTCTGGAAACGGACAGACCCGTGATCAGGCTGGATCCGACGCATATGAAAATCGATCCAGCAATGTCCGCGACAAGGAAGTTCGGATCGAGAACAGGTTGGATGAGATGACCGAAGGCAACCAACTCGCCAGAACTCGAGATAATGAATGAAAGGATGAAGCCGCCGGCGATACCCAGTACTGCGGCGACAAGCGAAATCAGGAAAGCTTCCTTGAAGATGATTCCGAGCAGCTGGTGGGATGACGCTCCCAGCGACCTCAAGATTCCGATCACCTTCAGGTTGTCGTTAATCTCCTTCATGAATGTGATCGACACCCCCAATGTGACCAGCACCGCCGAAAGGGTTGCAAGGGAGATCAGGACAATCAGGATGTTTGCCTCCGATATCTTTGTCGTGTGGTAAATCAGATCCGCACGGGAAGGGTCGAGCGTTCCCGTCCCGCCGTATCTTAAAAGTAACTGGACAAGGGCCGGATTTAACACCAAGGGCGATTCCACGGTCAGTATGACGGAAGTGGAGCCGCTGGTCACTGCATAGTCACCGGAGGACTCGAATGATTTGTTGTAGAAGAGAACGACCGCCTCGAGTGCGCCGAGGGTGACGGATTTCTGGCTGAAGAGATTTCCGTTTATGTAGGATCCTATCGTCTGCGTACCACTCGAGTTGCCGTAGTTCTGGACATAGATGGCGAAGGTGCAGTTCTCCCTCACCTTGACGATGTATGGGGATAGAGTGATTTTGTATGTGAGAATCAGCGCGGTCGGAGATAGCGAGGACGAATTTATGACGCTGACCGACATGGCATCAGAATCGTATCCAGTGCTCGTTGCGGTCATCGTATGATTGCCAGGAGCAAGCGTCGCATTTATGACGCATCTGCCAGTTGCATTCGTCGTATAGCTGAATCCCCCGACACTGACGATCACGCCGGACACTGGCTCTAGAGTCTGGTTTATTACTAGCGCCGAGAAGTTATGATACTCGGCGACCTGCCGCGGGGCGATCAATGACAGGTAGGGTCCCTTCACGCTGATGTTCGTCTGGATCTCCTGAGGCAGCGTCCCACCCAAGCGTGCAGTGATTGAATGGTTCCCTATAGTCGAGAACGAGCAGTTGACCTCGATCGTCTTGAAGGCGTCGCTGCTGACGTCTATTTCGCTCTCAAAGAGCGTGAAGTTGTCAAATTCATCGGTGACCGTCACATCGACCATCCCATTGACGTCTCCCCAGTTCTTCAGCTTGAAGGACAGATGAGATGTCTGGCCGATGCCGATGATCTTGTTAGTCAATGAGAGGTCGTAAAGGGTGAACCTTGGAAGACCCGACCCGAATATCTTATCCAATTCCACCTTGTCGCCGAGCACCCGGATTATCGACACAGATTCAGGTGAGGTTCCTGCCAAGCACCTTGCCAGAGGGAGCGAGACCGTCAGCTCATCATCGGTGCCGCTATTGCCCTGAATGATGCCCACGATTCTGACCTCGCTTACCGAGGGATTGTATGACCCGACAAGCGGATACTCATCGCCCACATTCGCGTTAAGTCTGCCAGCCAGCCTACTTCCGAGGAGCCCTTCCGACGGATCTGACGGCATCGCCCCTGAGATCAATTTGGCGCCCTCTACTTCCATGAAGGCGTCGAATTCCACCCCACGGATTATGATGGCGTTGCCGTTAATCTCGGCAAATGCGAATATCTCCGGGCTAGCGTTCGTTACGAATCCCTGTTCTAACAAAAGGCTGGAAAGTGCCAAATCCACCCTGCTGTTAAGCAGGCTGCCGCCTGAATTCTTGCTGGAAATGACATATGCGTCGGGATTGCCGATCACAGTGCCCGGGGCAGCTCCAATGCCCATCAGGACCGAAATCGTCCCCGAGAAGATTATGAGGCTGAGCGATGCCGCGATGACCGTCCTCTTCCTAACTAGCAGAATCGCCGCCCCCCTTCATCTTAACGCCTCTTTGACTGTCTGGCGCGCGGCATGGTAAATCGGAATAAATGATCCGAGCAACCCTGCGACAACAGCGCAGAGGAATGCGACGGCCATCGAGGACTCTGTCACCCTTAGGAAGAACACTGATTGCGCTATCGCCACCGAGGAAGAAGTCGAAATCGCATAGGACACGATGACCCCGATAAGTATCCCTACGATTCCGCCCAAAATTGAGAGAATCAGAGCTTGGAACAGGAAGATGTTGCGCACCTGCTGGTTGTTGGCCCCCATCGCCTTGAGGATCGCGATCTCTCTCGCTCGGTCCCTAATCTCCATCGAGACCGCCGAGTACACCAACAGCGCGACGATGAAGGACGACGGGAGGATTATCAGCCAAAGATCCGATGTGACTTCCCTGGACCCGGCGCTAAAGTAGTTGAGGACCCCCGTCATCTTTTGGACCGTGAGCCCCTGCGACCGCAGCGAGTTGATCAATCCGTTGTCCGCGCTATCGAACACCAGGAATGAAGCGGATTGGTTCATCTCCGGCCTGATCTTCACGAGGTCGCTCCAGCTGACGAGGTTCCAGTAGGCGGGGAACTTCGCGGAGGAGTATGATTGGTTTGCGTAGAGTGTGATGTCGCCGTTGGAGGCGGTGAATGTTATCGGGCCGGAGATCGGGTCGACTTGACCGCTGAATATCTGGCGCGGGGGCGGATCGAAATCCTGTTTCAAAACCTGCGTCGGGTCGCTCACGGCGAAGAAGGTCCTCTCGGTGCCGTTGACCATTGCCGTGCACAGGCGCACCGAGGCGAAGGCGCTGACCGTATTTATCTCTGAGAGCTTGATGACGCTTCCTTCGAGATTGCCCCCTTCGTACGCGAGAGCGCCCTCGCTGACGAACTTGTCGCTGATCCCCTGCACCGTGGTGCTCAGCCCGTTGGCGAAGGCGAAAGATCCGACGATGAATGCCACGCAGATGCCGATGGCGAAGGTCAGCACCTTGAGCCGAGCGGTGTATCGAAACAAGTCCAGCGCTATCATCTGAGCCGGTTGCTTAAGCTTAAAATACGCATAAATAGTTTCTCTGCAAGGCAGGAGACGTCGGTCTGATTCCCTGGTGGGCTCCTGCGAGAGGTCGGGCTTTGAAAGTCAAGATTTCGGACCATCTGCTAGTCGCGAGCGCAACAGCAATTGCTTTTCTCGCGGCGCTTTCCTCGTTGCTGCTCCCGGCCACCCCCATCACCTTCGTTTTCGCAGCGATCCTTTTCTTCTTCCTGCCGGGTTATGCGTTGACGAGGGTGATTTTCCATGAGGAAGTCGGATTTGACCTATTCCTCCTGCTTTCCATCGGGTTGAGCGTCGTTTCAGCCATGATCATAGCGCTTGTGCTCGCGATGCTGGGCGTGCTGACCATGGAGAGCAGCCTGGTCAGCCTGGTTGGCGTGACAATCATTGCGCTCCTCATCGACAGGATAGATCATTCGGAGAACAGGAGGTTTGAGATAGAGATAGTGCCGCCAACGAGGAGGGACTTCGATCCTGTGATCGCGGTCGCGATAGCGTTCGGCTTGATCCTGATCGGTATTTTCGGCTTCATAATTCTGACGACCCATCCGCCGTCTACCACGCACGTGTTCATAAAAGACCCGGCCGACCTGCCGAGGAACCTGACGATCGGGAATGCCGTCAACATAACAATCCAGGTGTACAACGGAGAGGGCGGAGCGGCCCAGTTCGGCGTCGCTGTGAATGAGACGAACGTCACGGGCATCGGATCGCTCAGCTACGTCTCCTCCATGGCGAACAGCGAGACGAAGGATTTCTCCTTCTCCTTCACCCCAATGACCGTCGGGTATCAACAGTTCAGAATCGAGGTCACCATCGACGGAAAATACTACGGCGAGGTCCATTTCTGGGTCAACGTCGTCTAGAAACCGGGAGTCATTTTCTTCCTTGGCCATACGGATCCGTGCAGATTTCTACTCGTCCTTCCCCTCGAGCAATATGATGCTTTTCTTTTCCGCGCCGGACTGTTCCACAGCCGCAGGGGTCGATACGTTCGTAACCTGAACATGCTCTTTCAGGATATCCCTCTGCATGTGCCTCGTAAAGGACCGGTAGACTGTCTTGTTGATGTACCAGGCCAGCAATATGATAAGTGCTATCGCCGAAAGGAATATCACGGGGGAGAGCTGGGCCATCGAACCGCGGTCGAAGACGAACGGCAGCGCGATCAGCATCATGGTAATCCCGAAGAGGGTTACCGCGACGCCGCCCAGCACCCTCCTAAGGACGTTTCCCTTGACGTTCTGGTCGCCCGAATCGCTCGCCGAGTATCTGACGACGAGCCCGATCATCTTCTCGAAGTTCCTCGAAAGGCTGATGATCGGCGGGAGCATGAGGGCTATCGCGCAAATAAATATCAGGATGCCGACGAAGGAATCCTGCTGGACGACCCAGCCCGCGATCGTCGTCTTAACATCGATGGCGACCTTTGCGCCGAGCGCGATGATTGCGATTAGGGCGACGTCCACGAGGCTCATGATCGCCCTACGGTGGAACTCCTCCTTCATCTCGGGGGTCTTCTTCGTCTGCGTCCTCGTCGAGACGAGGGAACCTTGCAGCACGGTCGCCGTAGTCCTCAGGGAGCTCGGGGCGTGACGCGTGAGCCAGAGATACATCCTGTCGCCGTTCTTCACGGATACCGGCAGCAGGAATGCGGTGATCGTCGCCACTATCACCGTTATCGTGTAGAGGGAACCGGTCGCCATTCCGGCATCCATGCCGGCGTCCACGCCAGCGCGGCAGATTATGAAGGAGAACTCGCCGAGTGCGAGCATGCCCGTCCCCGCCAGGAACGCAGTCTTTACCGGGAAACCGAATATCAGCGTCCCGGTGCCGACCAGCAAGGTCTTGCCGATTATGAACGCGAGGAGGATTAAGATGACTGGCAGGATGTAGGCTGGAAGGAGGAACGGGTCGAACAGCATCCCCATTGTCACGAAGAAGACCGCGACGAACATCTCTTTGATCGGGGTCATCTTGAGGACGACCAGGTCGACGTCCTCAGACTCCCCAATCAGCATCCCCGCGATGAACGCGCCTATCGCAACCGAGGAGAAGAGCTCGAAGGAGAGGACTGACAGGCCGAAGCAGAAGGCGAGCGCGACGATGAGCAGGACCTCCGTCGGCATCTTCCTGGCGACCTTCGACACAAGCCTCGGGACGAACAGGATGCCGATCGCGATGCTGACGATGAAGAAGAGGGCGACCGAGAGGATCATCAGCGCGATTGCGGGGAGCTGATGGGTCGCGCTACCGACCCCGCTGATCAGCGCGAGCATGACCACCGCGGCGACGTCCTCGACGACCAGGATGCCGACGACGATCTGCGAGTGCTGCTTCGCGATGACCCCGTACTCCTGCATCGTCTTCACTATCACGGCGGTCGAGCTGATCGCGAGTATCGCCCCGAGCAGGAGCGACGCGCCCTCCGTCAGGTTGAGGAGCATTCCGATCCAGAACCCGACCCCGATCATCAGCGACATCTCGATCGTGCCGATGACTATCGCGAAGAGCCCGATCGCCCTGAGCCTCCCGAGCGTGAACTCCAGCCCGAGGGTGAACATCAGGAGGACGATGCCGAGCGAGGCCAGTGAATTGATAAGGCTCATGTCTGTGACGAGCGCGAACTGCGGGATGTTAGGCCCTATGATCATCCCCGCGATGAGGTATCCGAGAATCAGAGGCTGCTTGAGTTTGCTGAAGATTATCGTGACTGCGGCAGCGACCACCATTATGATGGCGAGGTCGATGACGAGATCGATGTCTGCCATTTGGCTTCGGGGTAGCTATTCGAAATTCTGGTAGATATCAACTGTGGTCGCGCTCTCACGCGGCCGCACAGTTCTCGCGAGGTTCCTTGATGAAGGCCAGCAGAATGACGAACGCGATGACGGCCATACCGGCCGCGTATCCGAAAGCGGCGAGAACGCCGAAATCCTTCCAGAATGTGCCGAAGAGGAGCCCCGCCGGCAGCGCGGTTACGCCCGCTACGGTGTGATAGGCGCCCATGACGGTCCCACGATCGGTCTTCTTCGAGAGCATCGAAGCGAACGCGCCCTGGTTGACATCGGCTATCGCGAGGAAAGTTCCGTAGATGAGGAAGCCGAAGAACACGAACAGGAGGCTCGTGGAGAAGGCCATCACCAGCGCGCCGAAGATGAAGACGACGAGCCCAATAGCGATCATCTTCTTCCGCCCGATCCTGTCGGCGGCGACGCCGGCGGGTATTGAGAAGAGGGTGTAAGTGATGTTCATGAGAAGGTAAGCCAGGAGCGTCTCGACGAGGGAGGCGTTGAAATCTAGGGCGCGCAGCACGAAGAAGGAGAAGCCGACGTTGGCGAACCCGATGAATGCTACCACCACAAGGAAGCGTTTGAGCCTCGAGTCGATCCCCCTGAGGCTGGCGAAGAAACTCTTGCTCCTCGCCGGCTGGGAATCGGCCTCCTTCTCCCTGATGAACATAATGACGACCAGCACTGAGAGCGCAGCCGGGATCGCCGAGATTATGAAGAGCATCCTCATGTCGTCGGTCTGGGTGCTCCCGAGGAAGAATATCAAGAGGAATATCGCGATGGACGTCCCGATGATCGCGCCGGCCGAGTCCAGCGCCCTGTGCAGGCCGAACGCCGCCCCGCGCCTTCCCGGCGGGGCGGAGTCGGCGATGAGTGCGTCCCTCGGCGCGGTCCTGATCCCCTTCCCGGCCCTGTCGACCAGCCTTATCCCGAGCATGTCGACCCATGTGGTGGCAAACGCCATCAGTGGCCTGACGACCGCCGCCGGGGCGTACCCGAGGGCGATGAACGGCTTGCGCGACCTTACCTTGTCTGAGTACCAGCCCATGACGACTTTGAGTAGGTTTCCCAGGCTGTCAGCCGCGCCCATTATGAGCCCGACGATGTCAGGCGATGCGGTGAGCACGACCGTTAGATAGATCGGGATTATCGGGTTGACCATCTCGCTGCTGACGTCGGCCAGAAGGCTGACGATGCCTAGCATTACGACGTTCCTTCCGAGCCCGCGGATGCTGACGCCGAATAGGTTCTTCTCGGTCAATAGGCCAGTGAGGATGCGTTGCGGATAAATAATTGGCGGAGCACCGACAAGAGTTTATCAATCGCCGAGGTGATAACCCCGATGAATCCGTGGACAGCGCGGGTCTGCGCCCGTGCGACACGGATACGCCGTGGGGCATCCGAGGTCAGGAGATGGATAACGTAGGATTGCTAGTCATTGTGTTGGCGGCGGCCTGCGTAGCCATAACTTTCTACCTCAGGAAGGATCTCGCCAGGCACGGCTTCAATATGTGGGTCTTCGCCGGGGTCCCCATGTTCGCCATATCGATAATCGCGTTCGTCCTCTGGCAGGAGTCGCCTTCGGCCTTCTATGAGAACCTGTTCTTCTCGCTCGCGGCCCTGGCCATGGCGGTCGAATTCATAGGGACTTTCATCGCGGTCAGCAGGGGGAGGAGGTAGGCTTGTACGAGCCTCAGCTGATCGCGATCTTTGCGTTCGCCATCGCGACGACAGTCTGCCTACTGTACTATGCCGGCACGCAGAAGAAGAGATTCCCCTGGATTCTCTTTTCGATCGCCTTCGTCCCGTTCGCGGCGGCGGCCGTGTACCTGCTCCTCAGCCCCGTTGCGCTCTGGGTAGAGAGGACTCAGGAGCTCGGCATGCCCTACCTCATCGTCGTCGAGCTCAACTGGATAATCGCGATGGTCCTTCTTACGAAATCGGAGAACGAGGAGCAGCTCGAGAGGCAGTACGAGAGGATATCGGCCCTGAACGACATCGCCAGGTCGTACCTGGCGGCAAGCGATCTGGAGTCAGCCGCGAGCCTCTCCCTGGAAAGGATCGCGAAGACATTCGACGCCGAGGGTGGGTCGATCTTCACCCTCGACCGGTCGAAGAAGAGTATCTCCACGATTGCAAGCTATGGCGAGATACCTCCGGCGCAGGAGCTGTTCACGCAGATGCTCTCAGAGATGTACTCCTCGGACGACCGGGTGTCGAAAGACCTCAACCACACGGGGAACGGCGCCCGCAGACTGATGGTGGACCTCTTCAAGGAGACTTTCCTCAAGGCGGGCATCAAGTCCGCGGTCGGGGCGCCGATAAGGGTCGAAGGGCAGACCGTCGGCATGATGATGCTGTTCTCAAGGAGGGACATCCCCCTCACGAAGGAAGGGAGGGACTTCCTCGACCTCACGGCGTTCGAGCTGGGACTCTGGATGTCGCAGATGAAGAACGTCGCCGAGATGCAGGGCATGACGGAGTTCCAGGAGGGACTGCTTAGCGTCTCGATCGACCTGCAGGAGGAGCTCGTCCCGGAGAAGATCACGAAATCGATCGTGGATAAGCTGGCGCACCTCATCCCCTGCAGGGACATCTGGATCTACCTCATCAACCCCGTGAAGAAGACGATGTGGCCCGCGCAGGCGATCGGGAAGGACGCCTTCGCCATCATGGCGGACGCGGAGTTCCCGCTATCGGAAGCGGGCCTGGCGGGGGCGGTGCTGAAGGACGGATACCCTCAGATCATCCCCGACGCCATGGCCGACGGCAGGGGGAAGCACATCGACGGCACCGGACAGGAGTCCTCGGCGATGCTGATAATCCCGCTGATCGCTAAGGGGGAGGCCATCGGCGTCATCGAGCTGAGCAGGGACCTGCCTGCCAGTTTCACGAAGCGCGAGCTCGAGATCGGCACGCTGTTCGCGCAGCAGGCCTCGATCTCGATACAGAACGCCAAGCTCCTCGACGACATGGAGAAGGAGAAGGACAAGTCGAAGCTGTACCTCGATCTGCTGACGCACGACATCGCGAACCTGAACACGCCGCTCTACTCCTACTTCGACATGATGATCAAGGACGAGAAGCTGGACGCGCATTCGAAGGATATCATGAAGAAGTCGTACGCCCAGGTGGAGAAGATCAGCGTGCTCCTATCGAGGGTGAGGAAGCTCTCGAAGGCGGAGCTCGAGGAGATGGAGGAGGAGAAGTCCTGCAACCCCTCGGAGATACTGCAGCAGTCGGTCCACGAGCTGAGGCGGGCGTTCCCGCACAGGAAGATCGACGTGCTGGTGAACGACCTCGAGGGGAAGGTTCTCGTGGCTGCGGGGGAGATGCTGGACGAGGTGTTCTTCAACATACTGCACAACTCGGTGAAGTACTCGCCGAAGGACGTCCAGATCGACATAACCCTGGAGGAGATGGAGCTCCAGGGGAAGTGGTACTGCGCGATAAGGTTCTGCGACTCCGGGTCGGGGATACCGGACGACGCGAAGGCGCAGGTGTTCGACAAGCCGAAGGCGACCGCGGCCAGCTTCGCGAGGGGGTTCGGGATCGGGCTCAGCACCTGCAAGAAGCTGGTGGAGAAGTACGGCGGGAACATCTGGGTGGAGGACCGCGTCAAGGGGGACCACAGGAAGGGGGCGTGCTTCGTCGTGACGCTGCCGCTGATACGGGAGAAGGGCGCTGTCCCGATTACCAGGAAGC
>Ga0315284_10002056_pt1 | contig 28858 bp, 19 predicted proteins | sample YL17G09_16_MG_FD_203696 | JGI IMG/M metagenome (GOLD analysis project Ga0315284, IMG submission 203696) | Sediment microbial communities from Yellowstone Lake, YNP, Wyoming, USA - YL17G09_16 | ecosystem: Environmental > Aquatic > Freshwater > Lake > Sediment | place: USA: Wyoming | collected...
TGGGGAGATAATTAGTTGCCAGTGTATCATCTACAATCTCAAAGGAATTCCCAGGACCCCCATCGTTATCCGCCACAAAAAGAACCTGCTTGTTCCATGCCTGAGCGCCAGCCTGTTCATAGTTTAATATCTTGTTAACAATGTTTGTTGCGTCAGAGGCCACCTGGACTGAGACCCTTCCGATGTACATATCCGGGATCACATCATTGCCGGAGACACAGGCAAACCAGTTATCAGTCGGTGTATCACCCAGTTCATCAGTCTGGAAGATATGAGTCGGCACATAATTTTTCACGCCGGTACCAAGGTTGTCTTTATAGTCTATATTGGCATCCCCTACAAGCAGGCAATAAAGCGGCGCAGGCTTCTGATAATTTTCATAGGCATACGTGAGAAAGTCTTTAATTGCCTGGGGAGTAAATAAGCCATAACTGAATTCATCGTACAAATCTCCCACCTTAACCACCATTACCCGCTTGCCCTGCGAGGCGCGGTATGTTGCTAAAGGCTGGATGGCATTATAGAAATCTTCGTGAGTAATGATAATGTAATCTGCTCCATTTGAGGCTGATTTCAGGCTGGAGGCTACATCCGCTTCGATAGAGGCAGGAGCTTTAGCACTTCCAGTGGCTACAGCCATATATTCCTTCGTGCCTGAGATGGTATCGGTAAACTTTACGATCATTCCGGAGAAAACCATGGTGTTTATTACCATTTTGGGATTTACAGGATCTGTTATGTCAAAGAGATTGATGTCTGACGAGCTAAAGCCGCTCACATCTATCTCGCAGTCACCTGAACCTGTTCCATTGAACTTGAGGGTATTGCTTTCTGCCACATAGGTATCTTTATAGGTTAGGTCAAACCAGTTAAAGTAGACAATGTCGTTAACTCCTGCCTGAGTATCTCCCAATGATTTAACCGTAAGCGTATTGCTACCATTGATTAAATAAGTCTGAGGAAACGTTACCGTGTTTTGATACTCAATCATTCCATTCCATTGGTTATCACTACTATTTATCAGATTACCATTTATCAGTATCTGTGTATGGTGGTCCGGATTGGCTGAAGTGTCCGTCTTGCCCCTGAAATCATAAGTCAGTGTACAAGTGAAAGATGTTGCTGAAATGTTGCTCAAAGTAAAGGTAATTGGTGGTGCAAGAGCTGGATCATCTGTGGATACCGGCGTATTGGCTTGGGTTATCTGCAGCTTCTTCCAAAAGAAATGATCCTGACCATCACCATTGGGGATTGTCTCCCAATATTCGTGATCTTCTTCACCATGGTAGAGATTGCTGAACGAGGTCAGGAGCTGTCCGCCGCTTAACGTTCCATCGACGGTGCTCATCCGCAGCCCGTTGGTGGATTCAACAGAAAGCCAGTAGATATCATCTTTCGTGTAATCAGTATAATAGCTTTCAAGGGGAGGGGCGTAGAAGAGCAAGTAGTCAGACGCATTAAAGGCTCCATCAGTCTCACCTTGAAACACTATTGGTATTTCCGCCCCGAGGTGCTTCAGGTGGATCTTACTGGGATCAATAGAACCCAAGGACCATAGTGAAGAGAGGTCTGAGTAACCGATCTTATAAATCCCTTCTGCGCTCAGATGAATCTTCAGGTTTGATATGCTGCCAGCCCCCGCTCTCTCCGGAGCAGTGCCCCCTTCCCTCTCCACGCCTTCTCCTTCATACCTGCCCAGACTCTCATAATTCACCAGGAGTTTCTGAAGCATCTTCTCATAGGGGAGTTCTTCCTTGCTGAAGGGAAGTGGCTCAATTTCCCCTCCTTCAAAGCTCACGCGGATGAGCACTTCCCGGTATACCTTGAGCTTCTTCTTCACCGGGTTGTACTGGAAGGGGTAGATATCTATTTTTGCTACCCTCTGCCCCCGCATGTACCCGGTCTCGGATACCTCAACGAGTTTTCCAGGAGTATAACTGTCCCGGTAATATGCCTCCTTATCCCGGTAAAATACCTCCTTCAGGGAGATCTCTCCCCCCTTCTCCTCTACTACCTTCTGAGGACAGGGATAGACGTTCAGGCCGGAGAGTTCTTCTGCATTTCCCTGAATTACTTCAGCCTTTACTGTACCCCGTGATGGAATACCGACCAGAATACCCCTTGTGGGGAGTTGGGGTGCACCAACGGTTTCCGTCTTCCCCCACCCGTCAACGGCGATGAGATGGTAGATTGATCCGCTGATGCTCTTTTTCTCTGTCTTAAATTTTGGCATATCTACGTTAACTGTTAATCCCTGTTTGGTATGGGAGACAGATTCAACCTCCAGGGCAGGTGAAGATGAGACGAACAAAAAAGAGAAAAACAACCCCAAAATAAATCTTAACTTCATTTTATACCTCAACAATCTTTGTTATTAATTTCGTCATTTGGTCAAGCCTGCCCGCGAAGAGGTTGTAACATTTCATCTGCTTTACAATCCCTCCTAAACTTAAAAGCAGCTGAGACGTACCCTTAAATTCCTTAAGGGCACATGCATGTTGAGAACGGTTAATCAAATTCTTCATAAGTTCAAAAGCTGCTTTAGACTTCGGCAACTCCTCTACAAATGGTTCTCTATCAAAGTAAGGTTCCTCTTTTAGCACTACCTCATAGAAAAAAATATCTTGGGGGTACCGTTCACAGACCTCCAGAAACTTTCTAGTCAAGCCTTTCCCTTGTTTAAACCCAAAACGATATGCCACATAGAATTCTGTTTCAGAGTGAGAGACAAGCCTAGTATCAGGGAGCTTCAGCAATTCTAAAATTAGTTCCTGGTTTTCTTGAATTAACAGCAGATCGATCAACCTTTCACCCTCCTCAAAAGCAGAAGATCTCTTGCCCCTGAGAAAGAAGAGATACTTCCCAACCGTCCAGGCCCCTACAATTCCCTCTTTCCAATCATCGATATCCATCCACTGCTTTTTCCTCTTCACCATTTTCTCGTCAGTGGCTGGATCTTTGCTGGGAAGAATTCCCCTGATAATGTTCAGACTGTCTTCCCAGACACCAAGGCTTCTCGGGAATGAGTGTATATGCATGGTTCTTCGATCTATGGGGCAGAATTCATCGGACAAGAATTTGAATCCTCTTCTTACCAGTTCCATTGTCAAGGTCGTTTTACCAAAGGAAGATGGGCCCACGATTACAATGCCCTTCCCATCTTTCGAAACCACCCCTGCATGGATGAGGAAAAAGTCTTTAAAGAGATCTTTCAGTTCATTAAAAATCATCATGTACGCGTGGTTATAATAAAATAACTCATTCCCATAGAGAAGACGAATTTCATCATTCATGATCACAAAAGGCTGGCCAAAGGGACTATTTTGAGTAATAACATAAAAATGGTAGTCAGCATTATCATAACTTGCTTTGAACCTTTCATACGCCTGTTCAAAAAGTTTTAAGATTCCTTCATGATCAGCATGAATAGAAAACTTCAGATCAAGAATGTTATAGGTACTTTTTAGATATGCTCTTTGCTTAAAAGCCGACAAATTACTGGATGATAGACTTAAGGTCTTCATTTTTCATTAAAAGCAGTCTTCAGATTTTGCAATGATGGATGATTTTTTGAAGGCTAATTCAAAAATCGTTTTTCGATAGAGTTTCTTTCTAAATGCGCAGAATCTATCTGTGTCCCAAATGGTACCTTTCCATTCATTAGCCGTTCCCATGCATCCACCCTGACACAAACTTCTCCAACTGCATCCCTCACATTTCTCTATTACGGATCTTCTCTGTCCAAGTGAGTCCACAAGTTCCTCTAAAATTGGAGATTTCCATATTTGGAGCAGCGTCGCTTCCTTGACGTTACCGAGATGGTATTTGTCAGACATGAAAAGTACGCAGGGATAGCAATCTCCTGATGCTGTAATCACAAGGTTTTTTCCGATTGGACACCAGGTTCCGCTCGGTTCTCCTTTTGGTGCGGAAAGGACGAAACCGCTCAATCCGCTGCTGATCTCGAGCGAAGGATATTCTCTCATTGCTTGAAAAAGGATATACTCGTACAGTCTCTCATAATCTTCTGTTCCAACATCTGCATTGATTTCATACCAGAGTTCACGCGCCCGGCCAATTCGCCTCAAAGGCAAGAAGCGCACATATTTGATCCCTACTTTATCGGCCAGCTCGATTACTCGCGGCACATCGCCGATATTATCCTTCATAATTGTCGTGCATAGGTTTAATTTGCCTCCTATCCCACTCTCCTTGAGTAGTCTGATGCCTTCCATCGCTCTGGCGAAGTTTCCTTTTCCCCGTATAGAATCATGGATGGAAGTATTCGAACCATCAAGACTCACCTGAATTTTTATTCCCAATCCCACCATGAAGTCGGCAAGCGACCTATTTATCAATGTCGCGTTGGTGAGAACGGTAATTGTCAATCTTTCAGCCGCATAGGAGAGGATTTCTTTTATATCCTTTTTAAAGAGCGGCTCTCCTCCGCTGATAGTTATGGCTTCTCCACCCTGACTCACAAGCTGGTCAATAAGAGAGAAAATAGTATCAATCCCCATCTCCGTTTCATTGTCATTTGACCCACCCACGTAACAGTGCTTGCAGGCCAGATTACACCGGTAGGTCAGATGAAGAAAAAGGCTCTTAAGATAAGGTCGATAATTTGGTGCCTCGCTATCTCCCAAGAAGCCTGCATGATTCAATTCCCGGACAAAATTAAATGCATCTTGTTCAATTTTTTCTGTACTAACGCCGTACCTACTCGATATGATCTTACAGATCTCAGAAAGTGTGAGTTCTTCTTGACCCAGTTTCATGATCTCAAGACCTACATCATTCACCACCATCCAGATAGGCCTTTCCGGATGGATCAACAGATTCAAACTCCCTTCTTTTTCAAGAAGGAATGGGGGTATATGGACGTGAGAGTGAGGGGATATTTCAATCATCTAAACTTTGATCACATAGGTGTCTGCAATCTTATCGTGCCACCCTTGTCGATTATAATCGACCATGACCCAGAAGAATCCGAGGTAAAGGAGGATACTGGAGACCAGGTAACCAACCCATCTCAAGAATACCTGACCATAGCTGATAGGTTCTCCACTGGTTTGGACCACTTTGAGATGACAAACCAATTTCCCTATCGTCTGACCCGAAGCGCCAATAAAATTGTCAATTGCGAATGCCAGAAACCTGATCCAGAATCCACCTTTTTCAATGCTTCGCACCTCGGGTTGAACGATTACTGTAGATTCTATCTCCCGCGACGAAGTACTTCCTGATTCTATACCCTCAATCTCCTCGAGTGACTCGCGGATCTTTCCCATTGTATCGGCAAGATCAGGTTGAGGATTAAGGCTTGAATCCGCCTCTACAAAGTGATATTCGGCATGAGGAGGTATAGGCTTATCCGGATTCTTCGGTGCGGCTCCTAAATCATCACCGCATCTCGCACAGATCCTTTGATCGTCATAACTGACAAGGCCACATGTTGGAGATTTCATCTTGATACCTATCCTGGAATCGCTTCTTAGTTTATCAACGGATTTGAGAAAAATCAACGAGCTTCGACTAAGAATTCTATAGAAGTTATACCGAAGACAATCGAACTATACTGTGACGACATTTTTCACGCAAAAAAATGGGCCAGTGCCATAATAGCACGGACCCATTTTGGTATTAACGCTTGTTAGTTTCTCACCTAAAAATCGAAGCTTAGTTAGCTACCTTCGATTTACCTGGAGAAGCTATTGCCGTACCCGTCCTGTATTTATTTATAAAGACGGATTATTTAGGCTAAGGCGAAACTGGGCAGGGCGTCGATGTGCAAGCCTGAGCTGGCCCTACCTCATCGAGAATATCATCATTTGAATACGTTATCAACTTTGGTGCCTCGTAAGTTAATTTCTCGTCCATTTTCTGTCTCCTATTAAGACTGACTATCCTCTTTTTCTCTACTTACTTTATATTATTGTTTCGTTTATATGGCACATTTACCTTAACTCATATTTTTTGTCAAGGGTTTTTTATTCAATTTTTTCAAAACGAATACATTCTTTGATCTCTCCGTTTTCAATCACTTTTTTGCATCTATAGTTGATTCGTATCGCTTAATAACAATATACATATTTAATTATTTATTGTCAAATAAAATTTTCCATCATAGTGAGTAATTTTTCTACACTCTCACCACGTAGGTATCAGCAATCTTGTCGTGCCAGCCCTGGCGGTTATGGTCAAAGACAATCCAGAAGAACCCGAGGTAGAAAAAGATGCTTGAGACAAGATACCCTACCCACCGTAAAAATGCCTGCCCATAGCTTACAGGTTCTCCATTGGTCTGGACAACCTTGAGACGGCAGATCATTTTCCCAATTGTCTGACCTGAAGTTCCAATAAAATAAGTATAATAAATCATTGTCATGATGACCAGGATAAGAACATACGGAAACGTAACAACCTCACCAAGTCTCTCGATGAAGTCCCCTTCAAAAGGCGAATAATTCATCCCGACACCAAGAGCTCCGGCAATAAGAAGCACTATTGAGATGACGTAAATAACAATTTTGTCAATTGCGAATGCCAGAAATCTGATCCAGAATCCACCTTTTTCAATGCTTCGTACGTCATTCTGCATGGATGGTTCTGCCCTGAGCACATTTTCTGATGATTCCTGTAAACCGGTTTGATCAAGCTCATCAAGCGATTGCATGATTGATTCCATGGTCTGGGTGAGATCTGGCGGGGTAAAGGGCTTTGAGCCATTTTCCTCACCAGAAATGGCAGTATCCAGCGGTGCAAAAGTTTTTTCTGAAGGAAAGTTCTTGAGGACGCTCATTCCCCCGCCACATTTCGGACATACTTCAGTATTATCATTTACAATAAAATCACAATGCGGACAATTCATATCATTATAAAGCTGCTAATCTGAAAAAATTATATCAAGATTCCCACGAGAAATCAATTGGATGTATAATGATATAACTTAGCTTAAGTCTCCCCACTCGTACTGGATAATGCTTAATAAGGTGAGAGCTGCGGTTTCAGTTCTCAGGATTCTCCTGCCCAAATGGACAGGGATGCATCCAATATTTTTCAGCAGGTCTACTTCCCCCGGTGACAAGCCGCCTTCCGGGCCGACGAAAAAACAGATACCAGAAACCGAGGAGCTTTTTCGAAACAAATCTTTAATTTTTCTCTCCCTTTCGTCCTCCCAGAGAACAAGCTTGAGGAAACCATCCCTTATCTGTTCAACCTTTCTTATCATCTCATCAAACGTAACAGGTTTTCCCACACACGGCACTTTCGTCCTTCCTGACTGCCGTGCTGCCTCAAGCGCAATCTTTTCCCAGTGCATAACCTTTTTGTTCAGAGTTTCATCTTTCCATCGCGGAACAGTCCGGGAAGAAAAAAAGGGGGTTATTGAACTCACTCCGAGTTCCGTCGTCCCCTTTACAATAATGTCCATCTTGTCTGCCTTTGGTATACCCTGAAACAGGACAACCTCAAGGGGTGATTCTGCCGGAGGATCATATCTATCCAGTATTTTTATCTGAACATCATTCCTTAAAAATCTTTCAATTATGCCCAGATATTCCGCCCCGCTCCCGTCAAAGAGTATTATATTTTCACCCAGCCGTATCCTGAGTACCTTCGCAAGATACTTTGCCGACTCTCCACGAATTGTCGTGAGATTGCCTTCTGAACTGACGTGCTCTACGAACAAACGGTGCTTACGGTGGATGGCTATGCCTCGAGATTCAATTTTTTTAATTTTCGGTAGAGGGAGGTCCTCCCGATTTTGAGCATCTTGGCTGCCAAAGTTTTATTACTGCCAGTCTCTTTGAGCGCTTTCACGATGATATCTTTTTCTGCCAATTCACGGTTTCTGGAAATGACCTGACGCAATCCCTCTTCTAAAGGTTCACTTTTTTGCAACCGGTTCTGCGGTAAATCAACCATTTCCGGCGGTAGATCGCCAATTTTGATTATGTGGTCTTCACAGAGAATAAGGGCTCTTTCTATAATATTCTCCAGTTCTCGGACATTGCCTGGAAAGGGATACTGCAAAAGTGCTTTCATGGCTTCACGTGAAATACGTGTCTTCGCTCCATTCGCACTTGAATTTTTAAGAAAGTATTCTATCAGGAGAGTGATGTCTTCTATCCTTTCGCGCAGCGGGGGTATCCTGATGATAAAGACATTGATCCGGTAATACAGGTCTTCTCTGAACAACCCTCTTCTTGTTTCTTCAAGCAAATCCTTGTGGGTAGCTGCAATGATTCGTACATCTATATTAATTTCGCGGTTATCACCCACACGCTTGATCTCTCTCTGCTGGATGGCTCGTAAGAGTTTTACCTGCATGTCGAGGGGAAGCTCTCCTATTTCATCAAGAAAAATAACGCCCCCGTTAGCCTCTTCAAAAAGTCCTTTCTTATCCCGGATGGCGCCGGTAAACGAACCTTTAACATGTCCAAAGAGTTCACTCTCCAGCAGGTTCGTGGGGATGGCTCCACAGTTGAGGACAATAAACGGCCCTTTACTTCTGGGGCTGTGGTGATAAATAGCCCTGGCGATAAGCTCCTTTCCGGTACCGCTCTCCCCCTGGATGAGCACTGTGCTTTCACTCTCAGCCACCTTTTTCATGAGATAAAATATCTCCTGCATAGACCTGCTCTTCCCAACGATATTATCCAATTGATACGGTTGTGTAAGCTCTTTCTGAAGCAGGTTTATCTTTTCATCTTTTTCATAGATTTCCTTGCGCAATCTCTCTTTCTCGGTTAGGTCATGAACATTCCGGAGAATACCAATGATTTCTCCCTGCCGGTCCTTGATAAGGGATAGGTTGACCTCCGTCGGGATGAGGTTACCGTCCTTATGTTTGAAGTACTGACGAAAGTTATAAACCTTCTTGTTTTCAAAGAGGCTGTTCAGCATCTCAGCTATGGTGCGCACGTAATCCTCTTCAATGGTAATAACTTCTCCGGATGTTACCATATGAGTGCCAACGGTAGGATAGAGTATGGTCATGGGCTGGTTTCTGATCTCCACAGTTTCGTATCCCACCATTTTTTTAAACGACTGGTTGAATCCGAGGATATGCCCTGCCGGACTTGTAATGAGAATCCCATCCAAAGAGTTGTCCAGGATATTCCCGAGATATTCCTTAGTCTTTAATATATCTTTTACCAGGTAAAGTTTCATTTCCATGGTGAGTTCTATCTGAGCGTCCTTTAAAAGTTCCTGTTCAATCTGGTCCATTGCTTCGGTTAAGGAGAGTTCTAAGGCTTTTTCCTCCGTAAGGTCCAATATCAGGTAGAGAAATCCGATAACATTTCCCTGGGGGTCAATGACGTCCAGTCTATGTTCCAGAACTGAAATCACTTTATCATCGTGGGAGATATACGCATCTTCATGGGTGGTATCGAAGTGTTTCTGCTTTACCCGATAAATGAGATATTCAACCTGATTGCCATAATCTGCTTCCGTTTTGTTCGGTCTTTCTACCCAGAGTTTGCCCTTATAAGAACCGATCAATTCACCTGGCTGATAACCGAGGGAAGTTATCAGATTTCTTGAGATGTCAACAATCATGTTATTTTCATCACAGATAATGCTTCCTATTTCAGGATGGTTGAACGCCTGGTTCAACTCTGTTGAAAACATCTTATTGTCTCCAAGCAGGAGGCTGTTCAGATACTTTTTCTGTTCAAGTATGAGTCCTCCCGTGTAGGTATCCATGATCTTTTTAATCAATTCCTTGAGAGAATTTAACTTTTCATCATGCCTGGCCTTTTTATTCAAGAGATCCTGAAACTCATTCACTATTAAAGCAGTTACATCATGCTCCATAATTTACTACCCCGTTCATTAACAAAGGTTTTTAGGTGTTATCTGAAGCTTTATTATAAACAATTAAAGCCCTTTGTCCAGCAAATTGTTTTATCTATGGAACGTATCATTACAGGCACATATTATATCCATTTGATTTATAGTAATAATTTAGTCATAATCTTCGATGAGTTGTTTTTTTATCGTTCCATCCAGGGAACTAATTTATATAGTCACGTTTTCGCAAAACCTAATAAATAAGCTGATAATACAGATAATTACAAAATATTAGGTCGCAGCTAAAAAATGGCATATCTTTTGTATTCTTAAATAATGTAATTTTCGGACAGAGTCTTTCATAGGAAGGTAAGAAATAAATGGCAAAACTAAAGGTTGTTCCCGATCGAGTTGAGGAAAGGCAACACCTGCCAGAAGTCAAAAAGAATTACGGGGTCCTGAAAAATTATATCAATGGCGAATGGGTTGATGCCGAGGCCTCAAAACTCGAGGATGTAGAGAATCCTGCTACAGGGGAAATAATCGCTCAGGTCCCTCTCTCCACTGCCCGTGAGACAGCCAAAGCAGTAGAAGCTGCACAGGAAGCCTGGCTTGAGTGGAGGGAAACGCCTCCCGTAACCCGGGTCAGGTATTTCTTTAAACTGAGAGAACTCATGGAACAACACTTTGAAAATATATCCAGAGTACAGGTTCAGGAGCACGGAAAGGCTATTGACGAAGCCAGAGGGGAGACTCGCCGCGCGATCGAGAATGTTGAAGTTGCTACAGGTGTTACGTCGCTGATGATGGGTTATACGCTGGAAGATGGGGCTGCAGCAGGTATTGACGAGGAGGCTATTCGTTCCCCCTTAGGTGTTTTTGCCTCGATCAGTCCTTTCAATTTCCCGGCGATGATCCCCTTCTGGTTCTGGCCGTACGCAGTAGCCTGCGGGAATACCTACATTGTCAAACCATCAAAACAGGTGCCACTTACCCAGGAATATATCTTTGAACTCATCCATCAGGCTGGTTTCCCTCCGGGTGTGATTAGCTTGGTTAACGGAAGTCATGAAGTCGCTGATGCCCTCATGGATCATCCTCTGGTAAAGGGGATTTCCTTTGTCGGCTCCACCCCTGTGGCCCACTATGTATACCGAAAATGCGCTGAGAACCGTAAGAGAGTCCAGGCCCAGGGCGGTGCCAAGAACTCGTTAGTTGTCATGCCGGACTGCGTACTGAACCGGACTGTTGCAAACATGCTCTCATCCTTCTATGGCTGTACCGGTCAGCGATGCCTTGCCGGTGCAAATTTAGTGGCAGTAGGAGATATCTACCAGGAACTGAAGGAAAAATTTGTAGAGGGCGCAAAGAGAATCAAGGTAGGATACGGTCTGGATGAAACAGTAAATATGGGCCCGGTTATCTCCGGCGATGCCAAGAAAAAGATAGAAGGATATATAGCAACGGGAGTTAAGGAAGGTGCAAAGCTTATCCTCGATGGCCGCAACATCAAGGTTGATGGATACCCGAAGGGGTATTTTATCGGTCCAACGGTATTCGACAATGTGACTCCTGACATGACTATAGCAAAAGAAGAAATTTTTGGCCCGGCGGTAAGTATCATCAGGGTGAAAAACCTCGATGAGGCAATCGACCTGATCCATTCAAGCCCCTTTGGGAATGCCGCTTCCATCTATACCCAGAGCGGCCCGGCTGCCCGGGAGTTCCGCTACCGCGTTCAGTGCGGCAACATCGGTATCAACATCGGAATAGTCGCTGCCATGGCCTATTTCCCCTTTGCTGGCTCTAAAGATTCATTCTTCGGTGACCTCCATGGCCAGGGAGAGGATGCTATTAATTTCTTCACCGACAGAAAGGTTGTAATTACCAGATGGTTTTAAAGAGTTCTTTCCCCGAAATCACCACCTTCGGATCGCTCATACGGTTCGCGCTCGAACTGGAAAAAGTAGCAACAAGTCTCTACGAGGGCAGCTCGAAAACCTACCCCAATGTGGCTGCCCTCCCCCTCCTTGCTGATGCACACCGTAATCGCTCTCAACTACTCGAACATACCAGACAGCAGAAGCTGAACGAGATGATCCTTGAGCCAATCTACGATCTGAATGGTAATGACTATGCAGTAGACGTTAATGGAAATTCCGCTTCTGCTTTGAAGGAACTGATAAAAATGGCTGAGATTATTGAAGATAAATCTGCCAGGTTTTATTCTGATTCTGCCAGGCTGGCTAAATCGCTCCTCGCAGAATCGAGCAGGATTTTCCAGAAAATGGCCAAGGAAAACGACGATAATAAAAGCAAGTTAAAGACCATTGCGTCTTAAATTGTTCTGTTCCTCTCCAGACATTATAATGGACTTGACATGAAAGCATTTTAAATTTATTATTTATGTGCTTGTAATACAAAGGCGTATTATGAGAAAAAGACAAGGGCGTCTGCAACATGGCGCCTTTTTTTTGCGCTTCAGCCTGAACAAAGGTGCAATAGATACTCAGTCAGTTATTTTCGATATTTCCGTTTTTGATACGCAGAAAGCATGTAACTATCACCATAAGGAGGAAATGAAGAATGTCGTACACCAGAATTAACGCAACAGCCGCAACGTTAACAAAGAACCGTACCGGGAATGACATCAGCCCCTTCTCCGGTATGTGTGTAACGTGCATCGAGGGATGCCCGGGCCTTTGCGAGATAGGCCAGTCTGCGCTGAGAGGATCTGAAGTCATTTACCCTCAACCCTTTGGCACGATCACGGCTGCTTCACAGAAAAACTATCCCGTCGACCTCTCCCATTTCAATATCATGGGTACTGCAGTAGGGGCGGTAGGTATAGAAGCAGACAGTGACAAGGCGACCTTCCCTAATGTTAAAGTGGAAACAAAGGTAGGACAGGGAAAGGGTATCAAGCTCAGAATGCCTATTGTCATCCCCGGTCTGGGATCAACGAATATTGCAAAAAACAACTGGGATGGCCTCGCAATTGGAGCAGCCATTTCCGGCATCATCCTTACCATCGGCGAAAATGTCTGCGGAATGGACGAAAAATCAGAGATTAAAAACGGGAAAGTGCTCAAATCACCAGAACTCGAAAGAAGGGTCAAGCTCTACCATGACTGGCAGGACGAATTCGGAGCCATCGTTCTCCAGTCGAACGTAGAGGATACAAGACTGGGTGTTTTAGAATATGGCCTCTCCAAGCTCGGCATCGAGATTGTTGAGCTGAAATGGGGACAGGGCGCAAAGGATATCGGCGGTGAAGTTAAAATCACCTCGCTTGAAAAAGCCAAAATGTTGTGTGAAAGAGGGTATATCGTCCTTCCTGACCCACTGGACCCGGAAGTACAGGAAGCCTTCAAGAACAAAACCTTTAAAGAATTTGAAAGGCATTCCCGTATCGGTATGGTTGAAAAAGAGTCTTTCATGAAGAGGGTCAAAGAACTGAGGGACCTCGGAGCCAAATATGTATTTTTAAAGACCGGCGCTTACCGCCCGGCTGACCTTGCACGTGCCGTTAAATTTGCATCTGAAGCAAAGATCGATCTTCTGACGGTTGACGGCGCCGGCGGAGGAACCGGAATGAGCCCCTGGAGGATGATGAACGAGTGGGGGGTGCCTACGGTAGAAATATTTTCCCTTACCTACCAGTATATAGACAGGCTCGCCAAAAAGGGTCACTACGTGCCTGATGTTGCCCTCGCTGGCGGGATCACCCTTGAAGATCAGATGTTCAAAGTCCTGGCCCTGGGAGCTCCCTATGCAAAGCTCGTGGGCATGGCCCGCGCTCCTATTGCAGCTGCCATGGTTGGAAAAACCATTGGGAATATGATCGAAAAGAGAAAACTTCCACCTACGCTTGAAAAACACGGCATGAGTATCGAGGAAATTTTTATAACTACACCTGAACTTAAACACAGGTACGGAAATAAGTTCTCCCAGATTCCACCTGCTGCTATAGGTCTCTATACCTACGTGCAAAGGTTATCACAGGGATTGCGTCAGCTCATGTGTGGTGGGAGAAAGTTCGCCCTTGAACATATCTCCCGAAATGATATTGTATCCCTGACAAAAGAGGCATCACAGATTTCCGGTATACAGTATGTGATGGATTGCGATAAGGAAGAAGTAGACAAGATACTTGGTTAATTAAGAATGAAGAATGAAAATTAAATTCTTAACTCTTCACGCTTAACTGTTCACTTCAAGGGTCAGGGAGTTCTCTCTTCCTGGCCCTTTCTCAAATTGATTGATTTCTCCAGCACTATCTGTATAATCTTTTAAAATTTTAGATGCTCAATTCACCACAATGGTGAAGTAACCAGAAGGGGTAATTTTCCTACGAAAAATTCTATGCAGAAGCTTCTTTTTTTTACATCTGACAAAACGTGGGGCCAGAAGGTTACCGGACCCCTGGAAGATGCTGGATTCCGGGTGCTGTCAGTTTCAGAACATGACAGGGCTGTCGATCTCTTTTTTACCGAACGCCCTGATATGCTGCTCTTTGATCTTGTTTCACTGGAAGAGCCGAACGTGAAGGAACTGAAATACCTTCGGAGAGAGCAGGGAATGAAAGAACTTCCTGTTCTTGCTTTTATCAAGAAGGAGGTCCTCGTTACGGTACCTCTCTCTTTGGGCTTTGATGACTTCGTGACGAGAGATGCAGACCATCAGGAGATCATAGCGAGGATCCAACAGATGTTCTGGAGGATCGGTAAAGTCGACCGGGAACATACCGTGAATATCGAGAAACTCCTCCTTGACCTGGACAACTATGAGGTCTCTCTGAAAGGGAAGCCCGTTTCTCTTACCTATCGTGAATATGAGTTATTAAAGTTCTTTATCCTGAACAGAGACAGGGTATTTACCCGCGAAGTGCTCCTGGACAGGGTATGGGGCTATGACAACTACGTAGGAACGAGGACTGTGGATATTCATGTACAGCGGTTGAGAACGAAACTGGGGGGCGCGTATGGCGACCTCATCCAGACCGTCCGGAATGTGGGATACAAATTCTGTAGCAATCCGGATGCATTGTAGAAGATAATATTTTACATAGTATTTACTTGCCTGAAATATTCCTGAAACATTTATCCTCTATGCTATTCTCCATGGAACCACTTCATTATTACAATCGTATGCGAGCACATGGTAACTGTCACCTCGCAGAAAGGAGCATAACATGGTAACAAAGGATAAAGAGTATGTATTAAAAATGGTAAAGGAAAACGACGTAAAGTTCATTCGCCTCTGGTTCACGGACATTCTTGGTTTCCTGAAGAGCTTTGCTATCACCGTCGAGGAGCTCGAGGGCGCTTTCAGCGAAGGCATGGGATTTGATGGCTCCTCCATTCAGGGATTTGCCAGGATTGACGAGAGCGACATGATAGCAATGCCGGACCCCAACACTTTCAGCATCCTCCCGTGGAGACCGCGGGAACACTCGGTGGCGAGGATGTTCTGCGACATCCTGGAACCAGATGGTAGCCCGTACAAGGGGGACCCCCGGTGGGCTTTGCGGAGGAACCTGAAGAAGGCTGCTGATCTCGGCTACATCTTTTATGTAGGACCTGAGCTTGAATATTTCTATTTCAGGAACAGCCAGGGAACAGAAATCCTGGACAGCGGTGGCTACTTTGACCTGACGCCTCTCGACGCGGCGAGTGATCTTCGCCGTGAAACTGTGCTCGCACTTGAGGATATGGGCATCGGCGTTGAATACAGCCATCACGAGGTTGCACCCAGCCAGCACGAAATCGACCTGAGGTATACAGATGCCCTCACCATGGCAGATAACGCCATGACCTACCGCCTGGTCGTCAAGGAAATCGCCATGAAACACGGTGTCTATGCTACTTTTATGCCCAAGCCTTTATTCGGGCAGAACGGGAGCGGCATGCATACCCATCAGTCTCTGTTCAAGGGAGCTAAGAACGCTTTCTTTGAAGTTAAAGACCCGTACCATCTATCCGATGTAGGTAAATTCTACATCGCCGGCATCTTGAAGTATGCTCCGGAGATCTGCTCACTCCTGAGTCAGTGGATCAATTCATACAAGAGGCTCGTTCCCGGGTATGAGGCACCGGTTTATATTTCCTGGGCCCTGAGGAACCGCTCAACGCTGGTCCGGGTCCCCATGTATAAACCCGGGAAAGAGAAGGCTACTCGCATTGAACTTCGCTGTCCTGATCCTGCATGTAACCCCTACCTGGCATTTGCTGTCATGCTTTCAGCCGGGCTGAAGGGTATCGAAGAGAAATGTCCTCTCGCTGATCCTATAGAAGAAGACATTTTTGAAATGAGTGAAGAGAGGAGAAATAAACTTGGGATAAAAGCTCTACCGGGAAGCCTTTATGAGGCAGTTTTAATGACAGAAAAGAGTGAACTTGTAAGGGAAGCCCTCGGTGACCATATCTTTGAAAAGTTTATTGCCAACAAAAAGATAGAATGGAACAACTATCGCATCCATGTATCGCAATTTGAACTGGAAAGATACCTCCCCATTCTTTAACGATTGTGGTAAATTGAAATTCTCTTTGCTGAAGAGTTTAGTCCGCGTTACCCGCAACGACAGGCTCAACAGGCACCGGCATTACTCCCTGTCATCGCTGGATGTAACCCAACGAGGTAAACCCATTCAAATCACACGATACAGTGGGTATTTTTAATAAAATAAGAGGGGGTTTCTTTGTCCGAACATGTTTTTGAACCCAGGCTTGTAGCCTTCTGCTGTCACAACAGCGTATATGCCAGGGAAAAGGAAGCTATGCAAAAAGACTATGCCCTCCTGCAAAGCCTGAAGATCGTTGAACTCCCCTGCAGCGGGAAGATAGAGGCGCTCTATTTTCTCAAGGCGTTCGAAGATGGGGCAGACGGCGCCTACCTGGTGGGATGCCCCCGGCCAGACTGCCACTACCTGGAAGGAAACCTTCGTGCGATAGGGAGGGTTGGACAGGCAAAAAAACTGCTGAACGAAATTGGCATCGGCAGTGAACGGGTTGAACTGTATCTCCTCGACCCGACCATTCCAGCAGGTTTCCGGGATGTTACTCTGAAAATGATAGAACGGATCAAATCGCTCGGCCCAAGCCCTCTGAAAAAAGGAGGAACCCGCCATGCCTAAAAAATACCACATCGAAGCACAGACTATGCCTCCCCGTTTCACCCCCATAGGAAAATCAGGAATCGTTGACTGGGGAGAAAGCTGCCTCAAATGCCACAACTGTGTCAAGAAACTCTGTGTTTATGAAGTTTACAGGAAACGGTCTTTTGACGGCAGCCAGATGACGGATTCCCTGGATTCCCTTTGCAAGAACTGTTTTCGCTGCGTTCAGGAGTGTACGAAGGGTATCCTTGCCAAATCAGCCAACCCGGAGTATCGCAGCATGGGCGATAGCTACTATACTCCTGATATCATCTCCAGCAACTGGTACCAGGCTGAGACTGGCAAAATTCCAGTTTCCGGCGCCGGGTACGGTGGTCTCTTTACCGGGCCGGGATTTGATGCAATGTGGACAGATATGTCAGAGATTGTACGTCCCACCCGTGATGGTATCCACGGCCGGGAATACATCAGCACTTCTGTTGACCTCGGGAAGAAGCCTTCTTCCCTGGAATTTTCCCAGTTAGATGAGCTCTTGACATCGCTTCCTCCCCTGGTCGAGATCCCTCTTCCCTTAATCTTCAATCTCCTCCCTTTCGGGGATGCGAGTCAAAGCCTTTATCTCACGCTGGCAATGGCTGCTTCTGAGTTAGCTACCTTCTTAATCCTTGACCATAATACGATAGATGCTGCTTTTGCCCCCTATTTCAGCTCCATCCTTCCACATTTCAAGGAAGGGCATATCGATGCTGCCGGTGCTGAACTGATTAAGAACGTAAAGATGGTTCAGCTTGTCTTTCATGAAAAGGTAATGGGATCCGTACAAGAGATTAAAAGTATTAACCCCCAAGTCGTTATTTCCATACAGGTCCAGCTTAACCGTAAAGCGGGAGCGATTGTTGAGTCTTTGACTGATAACGGTGCTGAAGTCATTCACCTTTGTGCAGATACCCACGGAAAAGATTTGGAAGCGAATGATCCCCGCTTCATAAAAGATTCTGTCAGAGACATACATCTCAGGCTGGTAGAAAAAGGCAAACGGGACGGAGTAACCCTGATTGTGAGTGGCGGGATAGCGATGGCAGAACACGTAGCCAAGGTTATTATCTGTGGAGCAGATGCCGTTGCTCTTGACATCCCCCTTCTTCTCGCGCTTGAGTGCCGGGTTTGCCTCCGCTGCCAGCATGGCTTATCCTGCCCTGTCAGGATTGCTCAGGTCACTCCAGAGTGGGGTGTAAAAAGGATTAAAAACCTGGCCGGTGCTTGGAGAAACCAGCTCCTTGAAGTCCTCGGGGCTATGGGGCTCAGGGAGATCAGAAGGCTCAGAGGTGAAGCAGGCCGGGCAATCTTTTTTGAGGAGATTGAACAGGAGACGTTTGGGAAGATGTTTGGAGAAAAACCTGCATAATTGCTATTGCTGAATAGCTGATTATAAACAATGTCAAATACCAAAGCCCAAATGACAAATGAAATCCAAATACCAAAGCTCAAATACAAAATAACGATAATTTTAGCATTTTGTTTTTGACATTCATTTGACATTTGGATTTTGTCATTTTGATTTATATTCATTTTAAAGAGGGATCATGAACCACGATAGAACAAATAGCTGGCCTCCGAAGGTTATAGAATCTCATTCCCGTTTTCGGAATCCCATCGGAAAGTACAAGATACGGAGAGGCTTAACCTGCCAGAAGTGCGGCCTCTGCGCAACCCTCTGTCCCTACGGAGTGCACAAAAAGACCGGTACGAGCATGCAGAGCCCTGCTGACTATAAGTGTATCGGGGCGTCCTGTACAAAAAATTCATTCTACTGTATCGATCGCTGCCCTGCGAAGGCATTGAGCATCGCCCTTAACCCGAATTGCGAAGCGCTTGGAGACTACCGCTGGTCTGCTGACCTGCTCATCAGCACCTGGAAGCAGGCTGAAACCGGCATGGTGCCTCCTGGTGACCTTGAGTACAGGATCGGGAATTCTGGGGGAGGGTTTGACCGTCTACGGTTAAAATTCCCCCCTCGGGAGTTAGTCTCCTTGCCGGATGCTGCTGATGTTTCCCTTGCCATTCCCCTTAACAGGAGGGGTGATAATCGTCCTGCTGTTGAGATCTCCGTCCCTTTTTATGGCGGGGGTATGTCTTTCGGTTCGGTGAGTCTTCCCACCATGCTCTCCCGGGCCCGCGCGGCCATGGCATGGAATACGTTTACTTGTACAGGTGAAGGCGGATACCCGGATGATCTCAAGCCCTATGATGACCATGTCATCACCCAGGTTGCAACCGGTCTCTTTGGAGTAAGAGAGGATACGATTCAGCGCGTCCGGGTGGTGGAATTCAAGTATGCCCAGGGTGCAAAGCCCGGTCTGGGGGGTCATCTCCTTGGAGACAAGGTAACACCGGCTGTTGCCAGGATGAGGGAGGCAGTGGTTGGAAATGCCCTTTTCTCCCCCTTCCCTTTCCACAGCGTTTATTCGGTCGAGGACCACAAGAAGCACGTCGACTGGATCAAGGAGCTCAATCCCAGGGCGCTGGTCGCAGTAAAGGTCTCCACCCCTACTGATGTTGACATGGTTGCGGTCGGGATTTACTACGCAGGGGCACATATCATCCACCTCGACGGAAGTTACGGCGGTACGGGGGCAGCCCCGGATATCGCCAAGAAGAATATTGCCATGCCCATTGAATATGCAGTCTCTAAGGTACACCGCTTCCTCATTGAAGAAGGGATACGCAATGAAATAACACTGATTGCCAGCGGGGGCATCCGCACGGCATTTGATATTGCCAAGGCAATTGCCCTCGGTGCGGATGGAGTAGTGACCGGCACGTCCGAACTGGTAGCTCTCGAATGCCTTCGTTGTCACAACTGCGAGAGCGGCAGAGGGTGCGTGCGCGGCATTGCCACTACCGACCCTGAACTCCTCAGCCTCATCCGGGTTGAATGGGGAACCCAGCGGATCATTAACCTCTATGCTTCCTGGTATTACCAGCTCTCGGAAATCCTCCGGCATCTCGGAATGCGGAGTATCCACGAACTGGTAGGAAGGACTGATTGTCTCGTACACCTCGACTACCTGAAAGAAGATATCGCACGGGAATATGAAAATGACATTCCTTTTGAAGCACCAATGGTTTACAGAGAGAGCTGAATGATATGGATAAACAGATTTCATCTGCACAGGATATTTTGAGAAGCAGGAAAGAATTGGGATATTCTCTTCCTCACCTTTCTCTCGCGGGCCGCGAGGAGGAAGGCGGATGCGGCGTAACTGGCTTTGCCTGCAGTATCCCCGTCAGCGGACGTCACATTTTTGAACCCTCCGTCCAAATGCACAACCGCGGCAACGGAAAAGGAGGCGGGATAGCTGCCTCAGGGCTTTCTGCCGAGACATTAGGGGTTTCGCAGGAGGTGCTGAAGAACAACTATCTGCTGCAGGTTGCATACCTCGTCCCCGAGGCACGGAATGCGGTAGAAGATGAATTCATTACACCATTTTTTGATATTGATCATTCAAACAAGGTAACTACGGTGGATGACTACCGGGATATCCCCGGCCTCGAGGTAAAGCCCCCCGATGTATGGCGGTACTTCGTCCGTGTCAAGGTAAACGTTCTCAGGGATTTTATTCAAAAGAATAATTTCGCCTCCCTTGCCCAGCGCCAGGCTGAGGATGAATTCGTCTACCAGAACAGCTTCCACCTAAACACGAAATTCTATGCCTCACTCGGCGAAAAAAAGGCTTTTGTCCTTTCCCATGGGAGGGACATAATGATTATGAAGATAGTAGGATATTCCGAGCAGGTGGTGCAGTACTATCAGCTTGAAGATTTCAAGGCACACATCTGGATCGCCCACCAGCGTTACCCAACGAAGGGACGGGTCTGGCATCCGGGCGGTGCTCATCCCTTTATCGGGCTAAACGAGGCGCTTGTCCACAACGGGGATTTTGCCAATTACTATTCCGTAACTGAATACCTGCGGCAGAAAAATATCTTCCCCCTCTTCCTTACAGACACCGAGGTCTCTGTATTGCTCTTTGACCTGTGGAACAGGATCTACCGATATCCTCTCGAATACATCATAGAGGCGATGGCACCAACGACGGAGATGGACTTTGACCTCCTGCCGGAACAGAAGCAGAAAATATACCGCGCCCTCCAGGCTGTCCATATCCACGGCTCACCTGACGGCCCCTGGTTCTTCATTATAGCCAGGAGCAATCCCGATGATAACTCCTGTCAGCTCCTCGGCATCACTGATACCTCCATGCTCCGCCCTCAGGTGTTTGCAATCCAGGAAGGCGAAGTGCAGATCGGCCTTGTCTGTTCTGAGAAACAGGCAATTGATGCTACTCTGCACAGCCTTTCCGAAGAAGACAGCCGCTTCCATAAAGTGGCAGACAGGTACTGGAATGCACGGGGCGGAAGCCATACTGACGGCGGCGCTTTCATCTTTACGGTCAGTGATTCAGGCAATAACCGCAGAGTGCTTACCTGCACGGATAAATTCGGTAGGGTAATATCCACTCTTAGAGAACAGGTCCACCACGACCGGGGCATTGCCTTTACTGTCCCTGAACAGTCAGAGTCGCTTAAAAACCTGATAGATAATTTCTTTGAAAAACAGAATGCCCTTTTCTCCTACGAAAATATGCGCGGATCTATACCATCATGGGATTTCAACACGTTTCGTTTCTTCTGCAATGAAGTGGTGAAAAATTCCAGAGAAGATGACGGGACACGAATGTTTGCCATTGAATTTCTCACCCTCCTCCACGACCGCCGCTATGACCCGGGCAAGAAAAAGAGGAGTTCCCTCCTCGAGATACTGGAAGAAAGCCTCCAGGAGATTTTTGATTCCATACCGCTTATCCAAGAAACCCCAACCAGTTCTTTCTGTAGAATTGACTGGGTTGCCAGGCATTCTCTCCGTGCCCCCAAGACGGGTGAAAAGATTTTGGTACTCAATGCTAAAGATTTTCCACCTGAGGGAGATGAGTGCGATGCCCGCCTCATCTGTGAAGCGTACCGCCTCGGCTGGAAACGTTTCATTGCCTATGGCTACCGAGGACAACGCTTCTGCGCTTCCGGTCTGGGACCGGGCACACATAGCGTTAGGATCGATGTGTATGGCAGTTCCGGAGACTATCTTGCTTCATCCATTGACGGCCTGGAGATTTATGTGCACGGAAATGGTCAGGACCAGATCGGTCAGATCCTGAAAAGCGGGAAACTAATAGTTTTCGGTGATGTGGGTCAGACCTTCATGTATGGTGCAAAAGGAGGAGAGGTTTACATTATGGGTAATGCCGCCGGCAGACCGTTGATCAATGCAGTGGGTAAACCCCGGGTAGTCATCAACGGGACTTGCCTTGATTATCTTGCTGAATCGTTCATGGCTGGTGACCCTCTGAACGGCGGCGGGTTTGTAGTTCTGAATGGCATGGAATTTAATGACCGGGGGGGAATACGAGAGCAGTCCACTCCGTATCCCGGATCCAACCTTTTTTCACTTGCTTCCGGCGGAGCAATCTATCTACGGGATCCCCACCTCAGGATCAATGATGACCAGTTGAACGGCGGCTCGTTCCTCCCTTTAACTCCTGACGACTGGAAACTAATCCTTCCTTACCTCACTGAAAATGAGCGGCTTTTCGGCATTTCAGTTGAGCATGACCTCCTTACGGTAGACGGCACTGTTCGAAAACCTGAAGAGGTTTACCGGAAGGTAGGGGCAGTAAAACTCTCCGTCCTGGCAAAGGTGGAAGACGATGTGGATTGAAAAACTGTCAGCTATTAGCTATCAGCTTTCAGCTTTTATTTTAATTTTAGCTGATGGTTGAACGCTGACCGCTGAAAGCTAACTTTATTATGGACGCATACCTTGCCTTAGAAGACGGGAGAATATTCAGGGGGAGAGCCTTCGGCGCAGAAGGTGAGAAGACCGGCGAAGTGGTTTTCAACACCAGCATGTCAGGCTACCAGGAAATCCTGACAGATCCATCCTACAAAGGTCAAATCGTTACCATGACCTATCCTTTGATTGGAAATTATGGAGTTAACCTGGAAGACATTGAATCAGACAGTCCCAGGGTAGAGGGGTTCATCGTAAAGGAGTTGAGCAGGCTCTACAGCAACTGGAGGGGGGAAAAAAGTCTTGAGGAATATCTGAAAGAAAACGGGATCATGGGAATCGAAGGCATCGATACCCGCGCTTTAACCAGGCATATCCGCACAGCCGGTGCCATGAAGGCTGTCATTTCCAGCATTGATCATGAGAGGGATTCTCTCATTGAAAAAGCCCGATCATCTCCTGGCCTTGTCGGCAGGGATTTAGTGAAAGAGGTAACCTGTAACAGTCCATATATCTGGTCAGAAGGTGCGCAACCGAAAAACACACGCTTTACCGTTGTGGTCATGGATTTCGGCGTGAAGTACAACATCCTGAGGAAACTGCGCCAGGCAGGCTGTAAAGTACAGGTTGTACCGGCCACCGCCTCACCAGAAGAGGTGCTCGCATACAAACCCGACGGCCTGCTTTTATCCAATGGGCCGGGTGATCCGGCAGGCGTCCCTTACGTTATCGATACGGTGAGGAAGTTGCTTGATAAGCTACCCATCTTTGGAATCTGTCTTGGTCACCAGCTTCTGGGACTGGCTTTGGGCGGGAACACCTATAAATTGAAATTCGGACACCGGGGAGGAAATCAGCCAGTCAAGAATATCTTAACCGGTAAAGTGGACATCACTGCACAGAACCATGGCTTCTGCGTAGATATAAACAGTCTCAATCAGGATGAGGTTGAATTAACCCATATCAACCTGAATGATAAAACCTTGGAGGGGATGAGGCACAGGAAACTCCCTATCTTCTCTGTCCAGTATCATCCCGAGGCCTCACCCGGCCCTCATGACGCCAGCTACTTGTTTGATGAGTTTATTAAGATGATAAAATGATATCTTTTTGATATAAGGATTCAGTCGGAACCCAAAAAGCGTGAATAAGAACCTTGGGAAAGGGAGGCAATTACCATGACACCTTTACCTGAATCCCCCAAAATACCCTGGTATCTTCTCTTTATCTTCCTTCTTCTCTCCATCAGCATCATAATCTCAGGATACCTATCATATAACAATGTTAAGAAGAGTGCCAAGCAGGAAGCACAGAATGAACTCTCAGCCATTGCTGATCTGAAGGTCGAACAGATTACAAACTGGCGCAGAGAACAGATCGGAGATGCCCGGGCTATTTATGAAAACCTGCTTATAGCAGACGAAATCGGGCAATACTTTAACAGGGAAAAGACAGCTCTGAGCAAACATGATATTTTTACTTATTTGGCATCCCTAAGGAAATACTATAATTACAAGAGTATTTTCCTCCTCGACACAAAAGGGGTTCCCTTGTTATCAGTTAAAGAGGGAGACGAACCGGTTGGCGGCTATGCTCAAACACTCGCCCTTGAAGCAATACGCACAAAGAAAGTGCTCATTTCCGACCTTTACCGAGGTGAAACTGTCAATGATATTCAAATTGACCTCTTGGCACCTCTCCCCCTTCCAGAGAAAAGCGATACTATTATTGGAGTATTGTTATTACGAATTGACGCTCGTCAGTTTCTCTATCCCCTCATCCAATCCTGGCCCAGGTCAAGTCGCACCGCCGAGACCTTGTTGGTCCGCCGAGAGGGTGAAGAGGTAGTATTTCTGAATGAACTCCGACATCAAAAGAATACAGCACTTTCTCTCCGATTCCCGATAACCAACCCTAAATTACCGGCAGCTCTAGCGGTACGCGGGCAGGAAGGCACGGTTGAAGGTTATGACTATCGAGGTATACCTGTTCTTGCAGCATTGAGAAAAATTCCTGATACCCGGTGGTTCCTTATTGCCAAGACTGATAAAGATGAGATATTTACACCCATTCATAAACGTGCCTTACTTGTGACAGTTATTGTGGTTATATTGATTATTGTTACAGGACTGGGTATTACCTTATTCTGGCGTCAACAACAGTTGGAATCTTACAGAAATCTTTATAAGTCAGAACTCCAGCGCCAGGCGTTGACGCAACACTATGAGTACCTGACCAGGTATGCCAACGATATTATCTTTCTATTAGATCATGATTTGAACATTGTCGAAGCTAATGAGCGTGCGGTTGTATTGTATGGTTATGCACAGGAAGAACTTCTCAGACTTAACATAAGGGATTTAAGGCCTCCCGAAACCAGAGCAACCATTGTCACAGAAGTAAAACTCATTGATGAAAAAAACGGGTATATCTTTGAAACCATCCACCAAAGAAGAGATGGAACGACTTTCCCAGTAGAAGTCAGTTCACGGGTTATCGAAGTTGAAGGGAAAAAGTTTTATCAACCAATTATCCGTGACATCACCGAGCGCAAGCAAGCGGATGAATCGCTGCGGAAAAGCGAAGAACGTTTCCGCATTGCAGCTGAAAGTACCAGTGACCTGATCTGGGAATGGAACATCTTGAGCGCCAGGTTAGACTGGTTTGGGCAAATTGACGAACTGCTCGGGTATGCTCTAGGTGAATTTCCAAGGACTATTGAGGCTTGGGGAAATATCATCCATCCCGAAGATCATGGCCGGGTAATGGATACACTCGATCGACATTTAAAAAGGCGGGAGCCCTACTACGAGGAGTACCGCGTGCGGAGGAAAGATGGAACGTGGTGCTTCTGGACGGATCGAGGTACAGCCTTTTGGGATGAACGAGGCACTCCCTATAAAATGGTTGGTGCGTGTACCGACATCACCGAGCGCAAGCGGTCAGAAGAAGCAATTCGAGAAAGCGAGGAACGTTTCCGCAGTTTAGCTCAAACGGCAAGTGATGTCATCCTTACCATGAATAGTGACGGGAATATCGTTTTCTGGAATGAGGGGGCTGAAAACATCTATGGTTATTCTCTTGATGAAATACTTGGCAAATCATACTTAACCTTAGTTCCTGAACGATTACGCAATGTCCAACAGGGAAGAACAGAAAAAGCCGTTTCCAACGGAGAATTACACATGAGTGACAAAGCCGTTGAAGGGATTGGACTCAGAAAAGATGGCACAGAATTCCCTGTCGAATTAGCTGTCTCAATGCTACAGACAAAAGAAGGGATGTTTTTTACCGCTATTATCCGTGATATCACCGAGCGAAAGAGAGCAGAGGAGGCACTGCGAGAGAGCGAGGAACGTGTCCGCTCTATCGTGGAGAATGCAAATGATGCTATATACTTTGTTGACAGCAGAGGAACTATACGATTCTTTAATCGGAAAGCTGTGGAAATCTACGGTTACACGGTGGAGGAAGTGCTGGGAAAGCCGTACAGTGTTTTAGTGCCAAAACGACTGCAAGAAATTCACGGTAAATGGATGGATAAATTTCTATCATTAGACGAATCAGCTATCTCGGGAAAAATAGTCGAAGGTACCGGAGAAAGAAAGGACGGTAGTGAATTCTATGCGGAGACTTCCACTGCCCTATTGAAGCAGAGAGGTGAAACATATTTAGTCGCCATTATCCGCGACATCACCGAGCGCAAAAAGGCAGAAGAAGAGAGGGCAAAGCTCGAGTTGCAGCTCCGTCAGTCTCAGAAGATGGAGGCAGTTGGTCACCTTACCGGAGGCATTGCCCACGACTTCAATAACATCCTCACCGCGATCATTGGGTATGCAAGCCTTTTACAGATGAAGATGAAGGAAGATGAACCTCTGAGATCCAATGTCGAACAGATACTCGGCGCTGCGGCGAGGGCAGCCGCCTTGACTCAGAGCCTCTTAGCCTTCAGCAGGAGACAAATCATCAATCCTAAACCGGTAAATATGAATGAAATAGTTAACCGAGCAGAAAAACTCCTGGTAAGGATTATTGGTGAAGACATCGAACTCGAGACTATCCTTGCTGCCGAAGACCCAATCATCATAGCAGATGACGGACAGATAGAGCAGGTCCTGATGAACCTCGCTACGAATGCGAGAGATGCCATGCCTGACGGAGGTCTTCTATCCATAAAAACTGAGCTTACTGAAATAGATGAGCAGTACATAAAGACCCACAGCTTTGGAAAAGTTGGAGATTATGTGCTCCTATCTGTCTCAGACACGGGTGTTGGGATAGACGAAAAAATACGAGATCAGATATTTGATCCTTTCTTTACCACCAAAGAGGTAGGAAAAGGCACGGGTCTTGGTCTTTCCATGGCGTACGGAATCGTAAAACAGCACGATGGCTATATTAACTGGCACAGCGAACCGGGGAAAGGTACGACCTTTAAAATTTACTTTCCTTTGAGTAGGACCGTACCCTCTGTTGATTTCAGAGAAACTCGAGAAGCTGTTCCTGACGTAATAGGAGGCACTGAAACAATTCTCATCGCTGAGGATGATGCAGCTGTGAGAAAACTTACTAAAGATATCCTTGAACAATCTGGCTACACGGTCATAGAGGCCATAGATGGTGATGATACCATAAAGGTATTTATGGAAAACGAGGAAAAGATCCGCTTCCTTATCCTTGACGTCATTATGCCCAAAAAAAACGGGAGAGAGGCTTATGAAGAGATAAAACGTATAAACCCTGATATGAAGGCTCTCTTCATCAGTGGTTACACTGCAAATGTTATCCATAAAAAGGGCATCCTTGATAAGAGTTTTAATTTTATCTTGAAACCCGTCTCACCAACCGAATTGTTGAGAAAGGTGAGAGAAGTGCTGGATAAAGACAGTGAATAGTCGTTAGTGAATAGTGAATAGTAAAATAAGAAATTTTAAGGATTTGATAATCTGGCAGAAAGGAATAGAATTGGTAAAGACAATTTATCAGATTACTCATTCGTTCCCTTCTTTTGAATCTTATGGCATTGTCTCGCAGATGAGACGCTCTGCAGTCTCAATCCCCTCGAATATAGCTGAGGGATTCATGAGAAGGCACAATAAAGAATACAAGCATTTTCTTTATATTTCTCTTGGGTCCCTAGCTGAGCTTGAGACTCAGGTAATACTCTCTGAACAACTTGATTTTTTAAAAAGTGCTAAATCTTCTTCTATCAAATCTGATATCCACGAGCTGGACAAAATGATAACCGCGTTAATCAAATGTCTATAAGTATGTACTATTTACCATTCACCATTCACCATTCACTGGTTTTTTATGCCCAAACGAGCTGACCTGAAAAAAATCCTGATCATCGGCTCCGGTCCGATCGTGATCGGCCAGGCCTGTGAATTTGACTATTCCGGGACCCAGGCCTGTAAGGCTTTAAAGGAAGAGGGATATGAAATTGTGCTGGTGAACAGCAACCCTGCCACCATCATGACCGACCCCGGTACGGCTCATCATACCTACCTCGAACCCGTTACGCCGGAGATTCTTGAGAAGATAATCGAAAAAGAAAGGCCCGATGCCCTGCTTCCGACGCTGGGCGGGCAGACCGGGCTGAATGTTGCGGCAGTCCTATCAGAACGAGGAGTGTTGAAAAAGTACAACGTCGAGATGATCGGCGCCAACTATGATGCCATCAGGAAGGCGGAAGACAGGGAGCTTTTCAAAAAGGCAATGACGAAGATCGGGCTTGACCTGCCGAAAAGCGGTTGTGCCCATTCTCCTGAAGAAGCTCTTAAAGTCGTCAGGGAAATCGGGTTCCCCGCTATCATCCGCCCGAGTTTTACCCTTGGAGGGACTGGCGGATCAGTTGCATATAATGAGAAGGAGTTCGCGGAACTCGCAGCTTACGGGATTGAAAGCAGCATGATCAGCGAGATCCTGATCGAAGAATCGGTACTGGGCTGGAAGGAGTTTGAGCTGGAGGTGATGAGAGACCTCAGGGATAACGTGGTCATCATCTGTTCCATAGAAAACTTTGATCCCATGGGGGTCCATACCGGGGACAGCATTACCGTGGCCCCTGCCCAGACGCTAACTGACAAAGAGTA
>Ga0315284_10002063_pt1 | contig 28809 bp, 37 predicted proteins | sample YL17G09_16_MG_FD_203696 | JGI IMG/M metagenome (GOLD analysis project Ga0315284, IMG submission 203696) | Sediment microbial communities from Yellowstone Lake, YNP, Wyoming, USA - YL17G09_16 | ecosystem: Environmental > Aquatic > Freshwater > Lake > Sediment | place: USA: Wyoming | collected...
GACCGTGTAGCCTTGAATTGGCAGCGTGTCCGGGCTGTTGGCGCTCGTGACGACTGGCTCTGCCGCGTTGCTGCTTGGGCCTGATACCATGCTCTAACTACTCAGCGCAGGGGCGGCGGTTCCGGTGCAGTCTCCGGGTAGTTGGCCAAGATCGCGTTCAGACGATCTGGGTGCTTGGCCTGCGCGTGCTTCACAAGCTGCGAGCGGAACTGGAAGGGCTGCTGGCAAGCGGCGCACATGAACTTGTTCTTGGGCGTCATCTGGCGAAGGGGAGGCTGTGCGGGCTGCACACGCCGGGCCGGGATGGGCATGTCGACCTCCGGCATCGGCAGCACTTCAGGCTCGATGCCTTCCGGGTCGGCGATCTCTGGCTCTGGGCCTGAGTCGGCGCTCTCGACAATCGGCTCGGGGGTGCCTGCTACGATGGGGCTGTTGGCGGGACCGTTGAGGACGGCGGTGTTGGAAAACGGGTTCGTGGACTGTTCCTCCGGCGCGGGTACGCGGGCACCCTGCGCCAGACTGCTCACCAGCGGTGCGCGGGTCGCCCGGTTGGGGTCGTCCTTGGGCAGCGAGAGCATTTCCTTCGGCAGCGGCGGCTGGGGCTTGTTCACACCGGGGTCAATCGAGTAGCGCATCTTCGGGATGCCGCCGGGCGGCAAGCCGGTCGTGTCGTTGACGCCGTAGTCTTCGGGAACTTCGCGCACCTTGCGCACGAGTCCCAGCTTCCGCGCTTCGTCCATCGACATCGGGCGCACTGATTCGCTGGCGCTGGCGATAACGGCATCTGGCAAAGCCTGTGGCTGCGCCTGTGCGGGCTGGGGCTGCGTGAGCACCGGCATACGCACGCCGCGTTCGTCGCGCTTCCACTCGGTCACGGCACGCACCGGGTTGGCCTGCCCTGTCGGCTGTACGACCGGCGCTACGACGGGGATCGTGATGACGGGCACCGGCTTGTCAGAAAGCTCGCGGTGAAGCTGCTTGCGATCAGCAAAAACCTCGAAGTACGGGTCGTTGATCTTGCGGCCAGCGCGGTCCAAGATGTACTTCCCCGGCTCCAGCGTAAGCGTGATGTTCAGCTTGGAAACCACAAGCTGGATGGGCCACCGGTTGCCGTTGTAGTAGCCGACCACGTTCGTATTGCTCATGACAGCTAAGAACTGAATTTTGAGATTTGAGTCGGAATTATTTGGGCGGCAACATGCGAACGAAGACCGGAGTGTTCTCGCCCATCCACGCGCCGATCTGGTTGAAGCAGAAAAATTCGTCTGCTTCTTCCTCCGTCATGCCGTCCTTGACCATCGTCCCGATCACTTTGTCGTAATCGTACGCAGCAACGTCGTTCATGCCATACCGGGAAGCCACGCCGCAGATGGCGTCGTCGTAGCCGTCCATGAACAAAGCCTCTGAGTTGACCTCTGACACGGCAATGCGTGCTGGATGCTCTGCGGGTTCGTCAGCCATACAAAAAAGAACGGCAACCCGAAGGTTGCCGTCCCAACAAAGGTGAGGTTTCGTGAACCTCGCTGTAAATACGCTCTAGCGCCAGAGGCGCTTGAACCACTCCAGATTGGACTGCGTAGGAGAGCCTAGTTGAATGTATACACTCTTGGCCTTCTTGAGCACCACGCCCTCGTAGTTGGGCAGGTTGGCTCCCCGGCGCATCAGCCACGCTTGAGTCGGCGTATCAAACATCCACGGGTGCCGTAGAAACCGCACCAAATCCTTGGCCAGCCGCACGCGCTCATGGGCTTCGGCCCGCAGGAAATTGACGGCGTTACAGGCCAGAAGCTCAAACGGGTAGAAGTTGCCTTTGAAGACCTCCCCGTCGAAGCAGGTGCGGTTGGGGAGCGCCAAGAAGTCCTTGGCGTTGGCCACCCGGAACCGGTAGCAGCCGCCGTGGCGGTTCTGCACGTAGACCTTCCCGTCCACGGTTGCCAGCGCCGCCCGGTCGCCGTTGAGCTTGGGCTGCATGACCCAGAGCTTGCTCTCTACGGCTTCGCAAAGCTCCTTGATGTTGCCGGGGCGCTGGAGCGCCCGCCCTCGGGTGGGCCGCATGGGATAGAAAGGGAGTGCCAGACCAGTGCAGATGTCAACGTTCACACCATGACTGTATACAGGCTCCGCACGGTAGTCAACACGATATTTTATGGGCAGTCCACCGGGTAGGCTGCCGGGCGCAGGCGCACGATCTCGTGAACGTCGGTGGTCAGGTAGTAAGCGCTCTGCTGGTCGAGGTAGACGTAGTTGGGGCGCGTCCCGTCGTTCATGCGGCAGCCCACCAGCGGGCGCACGATGACCGTACAGCGCTCGTCGTGGTCGACCTGAAAGTAGTCGCCCGGCTTGAAGCCAAGGCGCTGCGCCACTTCAGGGAGCAAGTGGATACCTGCGCAGCAGGCATCGAGAACGATGCCCACGCGCATCAGTACTGAACCATCTTGTAGAAGCTGTGGTTGCCGATGACGGCTACAGCCTTTTTCTTTTTTGCCCACCACGGTCTTTCAGATGAGCGGGTAAAGTGCGTGGCCTGCTTGGTGATGCCGGGCAGCTTCTCCGGCGTCCGACAGGTGAGCATGGCGACCTTCAAGGCGCTCTGGTACATCGGCTCGCGCTGGTACTTGAGCACCATGCGCTCCGGCGTTGTGCGGTTCATGCAGGAAAACGCATGAAGGCGTCCCACGTGAAAGGTCACGACCTGAAGTGGCGTCTTGCTTTGGTCCTTAACCCGCTGGTTGATGACTTCTGCGACGGCTGTCATTCCCCGTTCACCTTCGCCCCATGCCTCGCCCATCAGGACGGCGGCCACGACCTTCTCCTGATACGTCTGGCACATCGCCGGGAGAGCCAGAAGCAGGAACACGCCAACTTTGAGTGCGGCAAACATTCGTGATCTTTCGCTTCCAATAACCGACTCATTCTGAGCCACTTCTTGGAAGTTTGCAACGACTTTGTTGGTCTTGGGGTCGTAAACCTGAACCACCCCTCTACGGTTGCGGATTTCCAGACCACGTTTGCGGGCAAGGTACCGTATCTCGTGTTCCCGGTAATTCTTGCTGCGCCGCCATAGCCTAGAAAATTCTCGGTTCGTTAGCCGAAAGACAGCCATGCAGGCTTAGAACGTGATTTTGATTTTGTGCCGGTTGAGATCGACCTCGGCCTGCGGGACGAAAGTGGTTCGGTTGTTGGATTGCCGGTCGACTTCTGTCTCGACTTCCCACTTGGGATCGGCCAGCCGATAGACGTTGGCTGGGGTGGGCGCGTCCACGTCGGGACCGATCTTCTGCTCTGGGGCCGCAGCGCGTTGCTCCGGGTACTCGTAGTGGAACCTTTCACCGCTATCCACCATGTCCCCGCTGTCGTCGGCGTACTCGAACCAGCCGTCGAGCTTGAGCTTCTTCACGAACGGCACGATGTCCTTGATGCCCCACGACCGGGCCTCGAACTCCACACCCCACCAGACCTCCAATTGGCCGACGGCCTCGTCGTAAGCGCCAGCGCCTTGCGAGTTCGTCTTCCACGAGTTGGTTGCGCCCTCGACGGTGAGGTTGCCCTCGGAAGTCTGGAGGATGTTGTAGAAGTCCATGTCGGACTCCAGCAACCGGGCGGCCATAGCGGCGGCTCTGACGTTTATTGCCACAACCTAACTACCACTTCTGGGTGATTGGACACTGCTCCGTTAAATGTTCCACCTTGACACACCACGTGGAACACTTAGGTTTTTGGTCATGAACAACACCACCGCCCACGTAAAACACAGGCTGGCCATAGCCTTGCGCAGAGTTTTGTCAGGGGAATCAAAGACGCGCTACAAAGCTGGACAACAATTCCTGCAATATCTCGGCACATCTCCAAAGGAGTTCAGGGTATTCGTACAAAAACGTCTACAACCTGAGTTCACGCTGTCCAACCACGGAAAAGTGTGGGTTTTGGATCACGTCGCGCCCCTTTTTCTATTCGATCAGACCTCCGAAGACGACCTCGCAGTCTGCTGGAATTTCATCAACGTCATTCCAATGCCTCTGCTGCTGAACAGGCTCAAAGGTGTTTCCCTCGACTTCACGCTAACGGAACTGGAAATCCGAGCCATCGAATTTCCAAACAATCCGGCGATAGCCGCACTGAAAAATCGCACCATTGACTTTGTCCGCTCGATGAAAAAGTACCACTCGAAAACCTGTTCTGTAGTTAGAGCATAACCAGCAATGCCGCTGGTTGTAAACAAAAGTCCGCGTATGCGGCAGAAAGGCCAAAATGAGATACGACCTGTTCGAGTTGTCGGTTGCCGTACCCTCCAAGCACGGCAGTTCCAAAATCCCTGAGTACGGCCACAAAGGGCTGACGTTCGTCGAAGGACGCCGCAGCCAGCCGTACACCCTCAAGCTCCGCAACGACAGCGCCCAGCGCGTGCTGGCCGTTGTAAGCATCGACGGGCTGAACATCGTGGATGGCCAGCCCTGTACCCCCGCGTCACGAGGCTACGTCATCCCGGCGTACAGCAGCGTGGACATCGACGGCTGGCGCACCAGCTTGGCGGAGGTCCATCGGTTCAAGTTCGAGGCCAAGCCGGAGTCCTACGCCAAGAGCGTGACCGGCGAGGTCCAGAACTGCGGAATCATCGCCGCTAAGTTCTTCAGCGAGAAGTGGGTTCCTCCGGTCATCAAGTGGATGCCAACCACCATTGTCGAAGAACATCACCACCATCACTACCCGAAACCCCCGGTGTACCCGATGTGGGCGACCACCACTTGCGCGACCGGGCAGCTTGGGTCACCGGGACCGTCTGGGCTTGCTGGAGAAACGTTGAAGTGCTCGACCGATCAAACGCGCTCTGCTCAGAGCGCAAGCGCCACCTACAGCGCCGGGATAACCGCCTGCGCGGCCAACATGGTTCAAGCCGACGTGCCGGACTTCATGCTGGGCACCGGCTGGGGAGAGGCCAAGGCTGACTACGTTTCAGAGACGGCCTTTGAACGCGAGCGCGAGCTTTGCACGCTGAGCCTGTACTACGCGGAAGCAGCCGATCTCGAACGGGTGGGCATCCAACTGGCGAAGGAATTGACAGTGACAGCCTCCGCGCCCGTGCTGCCACAGGCTTTTTCCGGCTTCTGTAAGCCACCGGTCAGCCGCTAGCGCTTGCGAACTCCAGCACCGCCGACTTGGCTACCTTGCGGGCGTGAACTTCCTCCAGCGCAACCTGTCGAGCTTGCTGCACGGCAGGTTGTGGCTCAAAGAAGTCATCATCGTGGCCCATGTGCCAGTTCGGCTGGCAGAGTTCACATTGGCACGGCTGAGTGCTTTGTACTTCAGCGTCCATACGCATACCAAGGTACAGCGGTTGTAGACGCTACGCAAGAAGTTTTTGTAAACGTCTACAACCCTGTCACTGGTTTTACCCAAGGCAGAGGAAAGGCTGCCAGTCCGGGTGCTTCGGCTGGATGAGTCGGACCATTGGAATCTCCGGCGGCTCCTGCGGCATCTTGAGCAGCTTCCAGCCAAGCTCGGCGAGGGTCTTGTCGGCCTTCTTGGTGTTGACCTTCCGGGCCGTCCAGACCGTGTTCCGCCAAATGTCGCGGCCACCCTTGCTGCGGGGCACCACGTGGTCGACGTTGCCGTCGGGCGCGGGCTTGCCGGTGATCTGGCAGATGAAGCCGTCGCGCTTTCCAACCCCGCGCTTGCTCCACTTCGGGCGGCGCTTGGGCATGTCGGCGTACTTGGCCTTGCAGATGACCGTCGGAATGCGCACCGCAAAGCGCTGCGTGTGGATCGAGCGGTCGCCTTCGCGGATGGGCAGCTTGATCCACTCGTCCCACGTCACCGGCACCATGTTCTCGGTGTCGATGGCGGTGCAAGCGCCACGGCAGATGTCGCAGAGCGCGGTCTGCACATCGGTTTCCTCGTAGCCCTGCCACTGCTTGTTGATGACAAGCACTTTTGCTTTGAGCAGTTCCATAAATCCAAGCTGCTACAGGGTGTTTGTTCTTGTCAAAGTGTTCTTAGGAGGGTGCGGCGGCGGAACAGAAAAAAGTGGAAGCAAGCACCCCAAGCACGATCCAAAGAGGAGAAGTGCGCTACCAAGTGGTGCCGGAACCGTCGCGCCCTGAAAAGTGACGGCTACTACCTGCTGTACTGCTGGAAGTGCCGGTCGCGCATCCTGAAGGAGCGCCACCCGTGGACGTACGTTTTGAACATGCTCCGGCACAGCGCCCGCAAACGAAATTTAGCGTTTACACTGACTATCTCGGAGTTCAAGGAGTTCTGCGCCAAGACGGGTTACTTGGAGCGCCGGGGCAACAAGCCGACCGACCTGACCATCGACCGCATCGACTGGAACGAAGGCTACCACATCTGGAACCTTCAAGTGCTCACCCATGAGGAAAACAGCGAGCAAGGCGCTGACAATACACCCCGCGAAGAACGGACCTTGGACCCGGAAAACGAACCGTTTTGAAAATGGCTGGCGAGGCTGGGGACGATCCAGCAATCTTCCGGGTCAGAGCCGGACGTGTTAGCCAATTCCACCACTCGCCAATCTAAATTCCACTGCCCAGCAGGCTGTTCACCTTTTCTTGGGCGGCAGCCCGGCGGGCTGCGATCTCTTTCTCCTGACGCTTGTAGTAGGCGTTGCGACCACCTGACGGCCAGTCGCGGCGGCAAGATTATGACCCATCACGATTAACTACAGAGTGGCTGCCCCGGCTGGGTACGATCCAGCAAAACCCTGAGTCAAAGTCAGGTGCGTCTACCAATTCCGCCACGGGGCCAAGCTACTTAGGGTATGCCGACGAGTCGTCAGGTTGGAATGCCGGTCACGCCCATCACGGACGAGTGTTTGCCCTCAATGGGCATCCCACCCAGCACCGGCAGCCTCGACAACCCGACACCGCACCTGCCTGAGTCTCAAGACGGTCAACCTGTCGTATACGTTCCGGTTGAGCACGAGGACTTCACGAAGGCACTCCCCTGAAATGGTGCGTCCGGTCGGAGACGATCCGACGACCCTCCGGTTAAAAGCCGGATGCTCTGCCAACTGAGCTACGGACGCGTAAAAGTGGTGCGCGTGGCTGGACTTGAACCAGCAAGGCTCACAGGCTCTCGACCTGTACCCTCTGCCATTCGGGCTAAACCACACGCGCATGAAAATTGGTTGGCCCGACCGGTTGACGACCGGTAACCCTCGAATTATGAGTTCGCCGCTCTTGACGTTTGAGCTACGGGCCAGTGAAGGTGTATTTAGGGATATGGCAACAGCAACACAGAACGTTGGAAACAATCCGAACGCTGTATACGACAACGGCCCCAACGCCGCTGGTGTTGGTCGCGTGACCAACCAAGACGTGGTCGTCACAGCTATCCCGAAGGGGCTGACCAAAGACGGCGTCCTCGGCTACGGCAACCTCCGCGTGGGCTTCAACGCTGCCGGAGTATCCCGCGACCTCACCGGCCCCAACGCAGCAGGCAAACCCAAGAGCTACGAGTACCCAGAGGGGCATGGTTAAGTGGCGGAGGGTGCAGGGATTCAACCTGCGCTGGTGTTACCCAGACTACCGCCTAGCAAGCGGATGCCTTAGCGCTCGGCCAACCCTCCAAGAAAGCAAAAGGGCCGATCACCGCGAAGCGACCGGCCCTGTGAGTTGTCAACCTTTAATCTTCCGCAAAATTGGTGGAGGCGCGGGGAATCGAACCCCGGTCTTTGAATCTCTAGCACACCTTACACATGCTTCTCCGCTTTGTTTCAGCAGGCCCAGACGGCGACTGGGAATCCGCCCCTGCTGAAGCAGCGAAACGCACTGCCAGCGCTGAACCGACTGTGCTCGGCGTCTACACTAGCCTGCTGATGACGTTCACTCGCCCTAGCAGGCGTCCGACGGTGAACGGGGAGGTCTGGTTAGACTTCCACGAGGTCAGCGGCCTCGACGTATCCGGCGTCCTTGAGAACTGCGTCAGCATTGTTGATGATGTACGTAGCCTCAGCTAGCAGGGCGTCGATGCCACTGTCCGTATCATTTGCATTAGCATTTGATGTGTGATGGATGATTTTACGAGGCCAACCATCATCCTCGGCATGTCGGCGTTGGTTCGAGAATCCAAATCGAAACCATTTCGCCCCCAGTCAAAGATCAGTTTCAAAAGGGCCGCCCCAGTGCATTCTGGGGCGGCAGGGCGCACTGAAATCAGTGCCGTCCACCAGTCGGTCATACGGGCCGACACGAATTGGTAGCGGGGGTCAGATTTGAACTGACGGCCTCGTGATTATGAGCCACGCGAGCTACCGGGCTGCTCCACCCCGCGATCCTGTAAAGTGGTGCGTGAGGCAGGACTTGAACCTGCGACCTCCTTCCAAGCTTTCGGCAAGGTCGGTGCTCTTTCGCTGAGCTACCCACGCGTTCAAAGATCACGAACTTCGTATACAATCGCGCACGCCGCGCATTCCGTCAACGTCAAAAAATCACTGAACTTGCACGGACACCTTCAGGTCAGAAGGCCCGGCAGGCAGCAGCTTTTCGCGAAGCTGGAACTTGGGCCACGACTCAACGCCAGCGTTGTTGATGACTGTGAAGTCAAAGTAGTGGTCCGCGCCAACCACGAGGCCCGCCGTAACCGCCACGGATGTCGCCGGGGCAGGCAACGCAACCACGTTGATCGTCCTTGGACTCAGCGTCCCGTAGGTGACCTTGTACGTCTTGGCATCCGCCTCATCCGACGGCTCCCATGTCAATGTAAACGAACTGCCAGTGCGACCCACAAAGCGCGGGTACTTCACCGCGTGCGGCGGCACTACCGTCAGCAACTCAAACGTCGGCAGGCTCTCCAGCCCGGTCACGTTGGTCGCGACACAGGTGAAGCGGTACGTGATGTTCGTGGCCGACGTGAGGCCCGTTATGGTGGCCATATTCGTGTTGGCGACCGGCCAGACGTTGGTGAGCGTTTGCCCCACCTGCGCGTAGTAAATCTTGTAGCCCGTGATGGTGGCATCCGGGGAAGGATTCCACGCAAGGGTGAGGTCGTTGGCTAAAATGTTTACAGCGAGCAACAGACTCGCTCCCAATACTCCAAGCAGTTTCTTCATACCATAGATACAGAACTGGAAATGGTCGCGGCGGGCGGACTTGAACCGCCAAGGCTCACAAGGTTTGAGCTTGGCCCGTCTGCCATTCCGGGTAAACCACGCCGCGTCTGGTGCGGGCGGCTGGACTTGAACCAGCAAGGCTCACACGCTTTAAGGGTGGCCACTCTGCCGTTCGTGGTAAACCACGCCCGCAAACTGGTGCCGGTGACTGGACTTGAACCAGTAAGGCTCTCGCGCCCTAAACGCGAAGGCTCTGCCATTCGCCCTGAACCACACCGGCAAATTGGTGTGCGTGACCGGAGTCGAACCGGTAAGGCTCGCTGACTCTGATTCAGCGGGGTCTGCCAATTCCACCTTAACCACACGCACATACACAAACGTAATTAACTACGTGCGTAGTTACGTTTGTGAAAAGATCGTTTTCAGAACAAGCCGTAGTTGCCGCCATTCAAGACACAACGCTGACCTCTGTTTCAGCTATTCTGAAACGGCTAGGTAAATCTCCTTTCGGCGGAGGCAGCCACGCTCTTATTCGGCGTATCGCCACCAAGTACGGCCTGCCCACTAGCCATTGGTTGGGGCAAGGTTGGGCCAAAGGCAAAAAGCGTCCCGAATATGTCAAAAATGCCGTCGAATCCCTTCATCGACGCCAAGGTGCAAAAATTCGAGGCTCCGACATTATTCCTCGTTTGATCCGCGATGGTGTTAAAAAGCACCAATGCGAAGAATGTAAACAAAAGACGTGGAACAAACAACCTATAGCGCTTGAGATTCACCACGTCGACGGCGACGCCAAAAATAATCAAATCGAAAACATCAAGCTACTGTGCCCAAACTGCCACGCTCAAACTCCGAACTACGGCGGACGCAACAAACGTGTAGTTAGAGAGACATGAAGACAAAAAATCTGACTGAAGGCAAACACAAAGCGGGCTGCACGTGCGGCTTCTGCAAGAACATGGGCAAATTCGGCAAGAAGTCCGACGACACGACGGAGAAGCCCGACGCGAAGCCCACGGCTGAGAGCATTGTCCGCAAGCTGCTCGACACCTGATCTATGAGCCGCGCCGCTGAAATCGTCGCTGCGCTGCTGGATCACTGCGGGCACTGCGACAGCGACAAGCGCCTGAAGGTCGGTATCGGCGTCGAAGCCGAACACACCAAAGACCCCAAGGAGAAGCGGAAGATCGCCCAGACCCACATGGGCGAGAACCCGAACTACTACCCGCCGACGCCCAAGCCCAAGGGGGCCAAGGAGGCGCTGCGCTGGATCAAGCGCAAACCCAAGGCGTCCTTCTACCCCAGCGCGGGTGGCCCGTCCTCGATGTAAAATGGCACCCCCGGCTGGATTTCAACCAGCGACATGCGGTTCCGAAGACCGCCGCTCTATGCTGAGCTACGGGGGCACACGTAGTTAAGGCGTATGGCATCAACGACGACCAACGGTGTAGTACTGGAAGTTCCGTACGCGATCATTCGCAACGTCCGCAACGCCCGGCCTTGGACGCTGGCCGTCGTGGGGCGTGATCCTCGCCGGTACGCCTACAATCAACAGCAGCTTCGGGCGTTTCCCGCGACCATCGCGCAGGAGTCCCCCGGTGTCTTTGTATACGTTGGAGATGTCATCACTTTCGACCTTCAGGCCCCAGCCAACGCCGTGGACGCCGCCGCGTTCGACCTCTACTCGGTCAACTTCACGACCGGGGCCGAAACGAAGGCCGCTGAAGTGGGCTTCAACAAGGTCTGGCAGAAGCAGGTGAAGGTCACGATCTCGGCCATCAACGCCACGAGCGGCGCGATCACCTTCACGACGGCGTGGGCTTGATGGAAAGTGGTGCGCGGGGAAGGGAATGATCCTCCGACCTCCGCCATGTCGAGACGGCGCTCTGCCAACTGAGCTACCCGCGCAATACACTGGAGCCAGCGGTCGGATTTCAACCGACGACCATCCGCTTACAGGGCGGGCGCTCTGGCAACTGAGCTACGCTGGCAAATTGGTGCGTTGGGTGGGCTTCGATCCCACGACCCCCTGATTAAGAGTCAGGTGCTCTGGCCGACTGAGCTACCAACGCAAAAGTGGTACCAGCCCCCGGTGACGATCCGGGCTACCAAGCCTTATGAGGACTCGGCGGTCGCCAACGACCGGCTGGCACGAAGATCATCCTCCAACTCGGCCAACTGCTCGAACGTGGCCATGTCCGCACGCACGTCGTGGACGGTGCGGCGGTCAGCGTGGTGGTGCTTTTGCGGCTTGCACATCTGGCAGCCGCTTCCCTGCTTGTTGGAGTACTGGCGCTTCAGGAGGTTGTGCATAAATGGAGCCTGCGGTCGGTGATGATCCGACGACCTCCAGCTTACCATGCTGGCGCTCTACCGCTGAGCTACGCAGGCGTGTCGAGGGGTTCGATGACGACATCGGCCTCCAAAGTGAAGATGTTTACGTGTTGCAGGTCGGCGTGCTGCGCGGCCAACAGTTCGTTGCTGTAAACCGGATCGACGCCTTCCGCGCATGAAATCGTGATGTGCGGGTACTCGTTTTCGCTGTCTGCGCCAACCAGCACCGCTTGGCCCTTGTCGTCGGTACAGACCGCCGTGACCGGCACCCGGATGCGCTGGCCTTCCAGCCTGCGGTAGTGCTCCAGAACGTCTGGCTCCGGGTTGTGGGCCAGCGTCACATGGTGGGCGTACACGTTGGGATGGTAGGGTGGCACCGCCGCCAAAAGGCGACTGCGGCTTTCTGGAGTCAACACGGCGCTCACAAACATACCAGTCTTGTCTTCCAACAGGTGGCTCACTACCTCCTGCGCTGTCATAGATTGGAGCGGACGACCGGGCATGATCCGGCAACATTCTGCTTGGAAGGCAAATGCTCTACCAGTTGAGCTACGTCCGCGCACTTGTAAATTCTGGACCGGGCTGTGGTTGGCGCTGTTTTGGAGGCATCCCGTTGTACTTGTTCCTGACCGCCTCGAAGGCGCGCCAGTTCTGTATCCACTCCGGGTAAAAACCACCTGTCTCCTTGTTGATAAGGCGGTCTTGCTGGTACATCTCAACCTGCTCAGCTTTGAGCTTATCGTACTGCGCTAGGTCTTCCGGGGAGTACTCGAATGACTCCATGCCGCCCTCAGTGATTGGCTGGCTGGGAACGTACACGCGCTCGACGCTGGTTTCCAGCATCAGCCGGATGACTTGGGCTGCTGATTTCATCGCCTTAACTACATGGAAGTCTGCACTGGAGTCACACTCCGGGCACCGTTCACAGATAAGCCTTGGCCACCTTCATCGCGCTGCGCTGAATGGCCAGCCAGTCATCGTTTACAAAAGCAGGCGGTGTGCCACACCACGGGCTATTTTCAATCAAACTGAAACAGTCCATTCGCAGAGCGCCTTCCCAGTGGACGATCTCCTGAAACTTCAGGTTCAAGCCCACTTGTTCGCAAATCTTGGCCACATCCGCGTAGCTGGTGGCCGACCGCAAGCCGTTGTTTATCGCTTGGCTGTCAGCAGCGTTGGAATGGTGCAAGAACGCGCACGCCTTCGGCGTCAAAACCCGGCGCAGTTCCGCGAGGTAACTCGCCAGCACGTCCAGATCGCAATGCACCAGCACATCCCAACTGAAAGCAAAATTGATCGAAGCATCCGGCACCTGTGGGAAGGTCTTGCCGTTCCCCAGATGAAAGCACTGGAGAGGAAACATCTGCTGACAGTAATCAATGCACGGGGCCGCCACGTCGAACCCGACGATGCGCGAGCATTCGCGAGCGAGATAACGCGTCATGCGGCCATGCCCGCAGCCAATCTCCAGCGCTGTCAGGCAGGGCAGAAAAGCATGAATGCGAGGATAGACCGCCGCGTGCCAGAGCGCGTCATCGCCGCCCCAGTTGTGCGACCATTCGCTGCCGCGCATCTCCCAGCCGTAGTTCGACCACTCCGCCACATTTTGTTGAACAGTCATGCTCTAAGTAACGACATCTTTTTTAAGATTTAGCGAAGAAATGCCCCCTGTGCTGCGGATATACAAGTATGAATGTATACACATGCACAGAATGCGGTAAAAACGAAACCTTCCACCCGTCGCCCATCTGCGCGGAGTGCGAGGCGGAAATCCAAGCCTACCTGACGGACGCAGGTGAAGGCGGACTCTACACGGATCACGTTCTGGAGCCACCGGTCGGGTACGATCCGACGACCTTCGGTTTACGAAACCGACGCTCTGCCAACTGAGCTACGGCGGCAAAATCTTCGCTGAATCCGCCTGCTGTTCGGCAAGCCTTACTCCCAACAGCCGTAGGTTTCCCGGTTCCCCCGGCTGATCGTAGCGGTATTCGGCCCCGCAGAAGTAGCGATCAACTGCCGGGCTTATCAGCGAAATGGTGGGAGCGGCTGGGATTTAACCAGCGACCTGTCGGGTGTAAACCGAACGCTCTAACGCTGAGCTACGCTCCCTAAATTTTAATGATGACAGCGTGCGATGCCTCTGGATTGAGGATGCGCGGCACGGTAACGCGCTCTGGCTTGTCGGCCATGAACTCGTCTACGGCAACCTTGGGGCCAACGCAGCCGGACCAGCCGTAGTCATCGACAACGATGACCCCTCCGCGCACCAAGCGCGGGTAGACCAAGTTCAGGCTGTCGCGGATGCTCTCGTACATGTCGCCGTCAAGGTGGGCAAAGGAAATCTTGGGCAGCTTATCCTCGGGGATCGCGCTGAACCACGCTTTGTAAACAACAGGCTTCGGCAAGCTGAACCGGGCAAACCACGCAAAGACCTCCGCCTCGCTCGCAGCAAATGCGCCCCGGTCAAAATGAGGCAGCGTCCCGGCATCCTGCGCCTTTCTGGCGGGCAGACCTTCAAAGCTGTCGTAGAGCCAAACCGGCTTGCTGAGCACGTGCGACAGGATGGCGGCGGTACGGCCCACGTTACAGCCGAACTCAGTGACCTCTCCGGGCAGCGTGGAAACCTGCATCGCGTAGTGGATGAGGTTCGCGAGCCTGCCGGGACAGATCATCCCGGCTTCCAAGGTTTCCGCTATCATCGCAGCGAAGACTTTCTTGTCCATGCCCTCAAAGAACTGAAAGTGGCGCTCCCACGTGGACTTAAACCACGAGCCTTCTCCTTCGCAGGGAGACGTGCAGATTCCTTACACCTTGGGAGCTAAATCTGGAGCAAAAGCTGTTCTTTTGGGTAGTTAAGGTGCCTATGAACGAAAATGTAGACGGTAATCAAGACTTCGATGTAATGGTGCCGGACATCCCGCTGCCAGAGTCGCGGGAGACGTTTGAGGTCAAAGACGAAGTCGAGGGCGGATTCAAGTTCGCGTTTGTGGGCAGCGGCCAAGGTGGAGGTCGCATCGCCCAAACCTTCTGGAAGCTCGGCTACCGCCGGGTCTGCGCCGTCAACACGGCCCAGCAGGACTTGGCTACGCTGAGCATCCCCAACAAGCTTTGCTTGGGCAGTTCTGGCGGGGCGGGCAAGAACCCGTCAGTGGCCAAGGCCGCCTTCAAGGACTGCAAGGAGGACGTGCTCGACTTCATGCGCCGGTCCTTCGGCCAGACCCTCGACCGCATCTTCGTCTGCATCGGGGCCGGGGGCGGCACCGGGGCGGGCACCGCCGTCCATCTGGTGGATACCGCCGTGGAGCTTCAGAAAGCCCTGCGCTGCCCCAACGAGAAGGTCGGCGTCATCGTGGCGCTGCCCAAGCTCGCCGAAGGCAAGCGGGTGGCCGCCAACGCGTACAACACCCTGACAGACCTCCTCAACCTCGTGGAGAAGGGCAACGTCTCACCGCTCATCGTTGTAGACAACGAGAAGATCGGCACGCTCTACCCCAACCTCGCCGTCGACCCCTTCTGGGATACGGCCAACATGAGCGTGTGCTCGCTGTTCCACTTGTTCAACACGATCTGCACCAAGCACAGCCACTACACCAGCTTCGACCGGGCGGACCTGCTGACAGTCCTCGACAGCGGCCTGATTACGTTCGGGGCCAACCCGGTGACCAAGTTCGACGACGAGACAGACATCAGCTACGCCGTGCGCAGCAACCTGCGCAAGAACATCCTGACCGGCGGCATCGACCTCGGCACCGGCAACGTGGCGGCAGCAGTCGTGATCGGCGGCGTCCACATCCTGAATGCACTGCCCCAGTCCCACATTGAGCACGCCTTCGACCAGTTGAACCGGATGCTCAAGCCCGGCAACACAGTCCACCGGGGCATCTACCGGGGCGACAAGAACACCCTCGTTGTGTATACAATCATCGGTGGACTGGGCAAACCAGAGGAAAAGCTGGCTGAACTCAAGCGTATCGGCGACCTAATCTGAAGTGGTACCCCGTAGCGGTGTCGATCCGCTTTCCCCTGATTGAGAATCAGGCGTCCTAGCCAAACGTAGACGAACGGGGCGTGAAATCAACGGGGCTGGTCGTGCCAGTATCGCGGCTGGATGTGCGCTGTTTTGGCTTCCGCTTCTTCGTCGGACATACGCAGCGGATCAGCCATGTACATCTCCTTGGAATGGCGGCGGCACAGCCCATGCGAGGGCACCTGTCCGGGCTGAAGCTGGGCTTTGCCCTTTTCGCGCTCGCAGAAGCCACAGACCGAGACGATGTTTTCGTCCCCAGCTTCCAAAAGCTCTGCTACGATTTTCTCGGCTTTACTTCGCACACCTTAACTACTGCTGGCCAATCTGCTGGTCGCGAGGCGTCAGCTTGGTGCCCGGCGGGAACTCGCCCAAGTAAATCCCGGCACCTGACTGCTGGAAGCCTCCCCGCAGCATCATGCTGCCCAACTTGATCCCAAGCTGCGCCCACGCATCGCCGGGGTCCGTCGACACGATGCCGACGACCTGACGCTTCTGCACGTTGATGAACATGAAGCTGTAGTACTTGAGCAGCGCTGCCATGACCTAAATATCGCGGGCAAGGTGGTTAGCTGGGATGTTTTCTTGGAATGAAGATAACCCAACAGATTCGGCCCGCAAAAGTGGTACCCCGGACGGGTGTCGATCCCGTTTCCCCCGCGTGAAAGGCGGGCATCCTAGCCAAACGTAGACGACCGGGGCATGTAAAGTGGCCGGGGAGGCGGGCAGACCCGCCCTGACCGCTCATACCGTAGATTCCGACCTCGCGACTACTGGTCGGCGTGACTCGGTACAGAAGCCTGTCGCTCCCCGATAAGATGGTGCCGACGGCTGGTTTCGATCCAGCGACACCTTGTGCTTCAAACAAGTGCTCTACCCTCTGAGCTACGTCGGCGAAACTGTGGCCAGCAGGAGGGCGTGCGCGAGGCGCTGGGCCTCCCGTGGCTTCAAGTGGTGGTGAACCATCTGCTTGCCGCTGCCAGACCAGAGGCGCACGACAACGAAGTCCGGGCGCTTTTGCTCGCAGACTTCAACGGCGAATTTCTTGGTCTTGAGCAGGCTCTTGTGGCTCACACCTTAACTACTGAAAGTGGTAGCCACGGCAGGTGACGATCCTGCAACCTGCGCCTTATCAAGACGCTGCTCTACCGTTGAGCTACGTGGCCATGAAAAGAATTCACAGGCAAGGGGAGGCGAGGATGTTTTAGGTGCTCTACCAACTGAGCTACCCCGGCGTGTGGTGCCGGGGGAAGGACTCGAACCTCCGACGACCCGCTTTATGATGCGATAACCCTCATCCAATCGGCCCGTGAAAATCGAAAAAGTGGCGGCTGGTGGAGGGATTCAACCCCCGCACGTGTTACCGTGGCTACCGCGTTCCAAGCGGGCACCTTAGCACTCGGTCAACCAGCCAGTTCTTAAAGCCTGTGAGTGTAGACAATCTGAAGCGGGTCATGGACGAAGCCACGGCGCACGAGATCGCCACAGGCGGCGCGGCGTACAGCAAGTACCAGCGCCTCGCGGCCAGCATCGCGGCCAAGACCGGGCACACCCCGCGCATCGGCGCTGCGGTCTTCGCGGCGCTCTCACCCAACAACGACTACCACGGCAACCTCCGAGACACCCACACGCTGCTGTCAGCAGCAAAAGCTGGTTTGGCCGTGGACGGATTCACCGTCAGCACGTACGGCCAGAACAAGAGGAAAGCTTGGCGCATCGCCCACGGGGAAGACCCGCTGGACCTGATCGTGGCCAAGAAAACCCGGAACTTCTTCCTCAACGTAGACGACCCTTCAAACCCGGTGCCGGTCACAGTCGACGGGCACATGTACAACGTCTGGCGGAGTAAACGCGAAAATCTAGTGGGACTACGCTGGCGCATCAAGCACTACGACGAGATCGCCGACGGCATCCGGCAGGTGGCGGCAGAGTGCGGCTTCGTGCCCTGCCAGCTTCAGGCCATCCTCTGGATCACGTGGCGGCGCATCCACGGCATCAAGACCACAGCCCAGCTTACGTTTTGGGACGAAGATTTTTCGGCAGCACGTCTTGGACTGGTGCAGAATACTCAGTGATCGTCAGCGGCTCCGGGCGTTGGCACGTACTTGACCGTCACACTGACTTGGCTATTCGTGATGACAGCGGTCGGCGCAGCCGTGTTGGGGTACGTCGAGCCGTAGCTCAAACCGTTGCTGGTGCCGTCAAACGTCACCGTGACGGGCATTCCAACCTGTGATGATGTAGGCGTTGCCACGTCCTAACTACTGTGGCGGCTGGTGAAGGGATTCAACCTCCGCTGCCTTTCGGCAGGCCACTGCTTTCGAGGCAGGCACCTTGGCGCTCGGTCAACCAGCCAGTGTATTTAGAAATATGACATACGACTCGAAAAATTATTCCGGGCCGGGAGCCGTGGGGGCCGTGCCGCTGCCGGGCCGCAACGCCATCGGCCAACCTGTCACGACCGGGCCAAATGTCGTCGGCGCAGACAGCCCGCCCCACCAGACGCTCTCAGACAGCGAGCTTGTGGCTTACATAAACGGACTGGAAAGGAATCCATCCGCCACGGCTGGCGTCACAAATCTTTTTGACACGAGCAACGGAACCGTTGCTCTCACGAAATGGGGCGCAGACTACATCATTCCTTGGGCCAAGCTAGACCAACGCGGTGTGGTACTCATCGAACCGGTCATCATTCTGTAAGCTGGCGGAGGATGCAGGAGTTCCACCTGCGCTGGGTTGCCCCAGTCCGCCCGGTCGGCCCGTTGCCGGGCAAGGGGATGGTCACGGGTTTTTGCCGTTTCACTTCCCTGCGAAAATGGCGGAGGGTGCTGGAGTCCAACCAGCGCGGGGTTTACCCCGGCCACGGTTTTCAGGACCGGCACCTTGGCACTCGGTCAACCCTCCAAACGATGGTGTCCCCGGCAGGATTTCAACCTGCGACCACCCGCTTAGGACGCGGAGGCTCTGTGCGCTGAGCTACGGGGACGAAATGGTACTCCCGGCAGGATTCCAACCTGCATGATCCGGTTTAGAAAACCAGCGCCTAATGCACTCGGCCACGGGAGCATGTTTACAAATGGCTGCCAAGGCTGGGTACGATCCAGCAACGTCGCGGTTAACAGCCGCGTGCTCTACCAGTTGAGCTACTTGGCAATGAAATCAGTTCTTGTTGGTATGGACATCAAAAAGCAGCCGATTGAGATTCAGAAGAAGTGGCTCCAGCAGCGTGGATGGCACCCTCGCTCTGACCAAATCTGGGTCGACCCTGACACTCGCATTGGCTACTTCTTCACCGTGGCCCTCGACCGGGCGCTGTCTGAGTGCCGCATCGACTCTGACTTCCAGTTGAAGCCGGACGCTCCCCCGCGCAAAGACGACGCGCCGCCGGTCACCGACGGTGGCGGCTGGCCTCGCAAGTAAAGTGGTCAGCGCGGTGCGCTTCGATCCCACGACCTCACGGCCCCGAACCGTGCGCTCTGCCAAGCTGAGCTACGCGCTGTTGTTTACAAAATGGTCGGGATGGCCGGATTTCAACCGACGGCCTTCCGCTCCCAAGGCGGACGCGCTGAGCAGGCTGCGCTACATCCCGAAGTGTAGTTAAAGATTGATGTGGAGAACGCTTATCATCGTAGTTCTGGCCGTCATGGCTTTGTGGCTGTGGCACTGGTACCGGAACCGCGTTTTGGTTCGATGGATAGCGAGTCCGCCACGCTACAAAACCTATGCAAACAAACCTGACAAACGAACAGGTCTTCGACCTGCAAGCAACGTTCACGACCGCTCTGGGCAGCCCAGCGCCGGTCACGGACATCACGTGGGCCAACTCGGACTCGGCGGTCATCGCCATCACCGTTGACCCAACCGACACTTCCAAGGTTCTGGTTTCAGCGGTCGCCCCCGGCACCGCTGTCATCACCGTGGAAGCCAAGACCACGAGCGGCAAAATCGTTGACGGCGCGTACAACGTCGTTGTCGAGCAGGCCGAAGCTGTGCTCGTCGTCTTCCTCGCCAGCGAGCCTCGCCTGAAGCTGTAAACAGTAAAGGTTCCTCAAGAACGGCCACGGCTCTCACCGTGGCCGTTCTCATTGAGGATGCCGGGAGAACACCCCTTGCGGCATTGGCTCCGTTACTTCCAGCGGGGTGCTGTGGGAACCTTCAGCGGCAACGTTCTCAGCGCGGCAAAATGGCGGGGCGTACGGGCTTCGATCCCGTTACCTCTTGCGTGACAGGCAAGCGCTCTAGCCTATTGAGCTAACGCCCCAAAATGGTGGGAAATGCTGGTAACGATCCAGTCGCCAACCTCCCGTGAAAGTTGAAATGGCAACGGTTTTACAGACCGCCCACGGGAACATCTCCCAATTTGAATTTGTCAAAAGTAGTAGTAGTAGTAGTAAAATGGCACGCAGTGCAGGAGTCGGACCTGCCCAGCAGAGTTTTGGAGACTCCGCCCCGCCCCGGCGGACTGCGTATGAAAGAATCGGGCAAGGATTGGCGTGGAATACGGGGCTTTAGGTGCTCCCGCGACCCGGTGGTTTCCCACCATTCATCACCAATGTATGAGGATAACCCACTGTCCGTTCGGCCCGAAAATGGTGGAAGTGATGGGGCTTCAACCCACAACCCCCTGCTTGCAAGGCAGGCGCTCTAGCGATTGAGCTACACTCCCATGAAAATGACCGGCCAGAGTAACCAGAGGTTGCAACCGCTGGTCCCGTGCTGTGTGGCCTTTGCATCCACCCCGCGCCGCGTCCGGCGCAGTACTCCCGGTTTGTTGTACAGTTTGACGCTGCGCCATAGAATTAACAGTTCTGCGCAGTTCCCGGCCTCGGCGTGCTGTTCCACGCTGTACCGGTCGTCGTAAATTGGAGCGGGTGAACGGTAACGATCCGTCGTATCCACGTTGGCAACGTGGCGCTCTACCATTGAGCTACACCCGCAAATGCCCTGTGCCGTCCACCAGAGATCGTGGAACGCGGCACAGGGCTGACAAGAACAAACACCCTAATCGCTCTTTCGAGACGCCCACAGGTTTACTGGCGACTTGAGCTTCCCTCGCCCAAGCCCCCTTCTCGGTGGTCTTCGCCGGATTATCGGCCCGGCTCTCGGCTCCCGCAGGAGCATAAACTGAAAAACAAAAACCCCGCTCACCATCAGGTAAGCGGGGTTTCAAAAGTCCTGTTCGTGTGCCCTACCCGCTTACCTCCTGATCTGGTTCCTCCGTACTACGGGCACACAATGACGACGGAGCAAACCCTGCCCAATTATGAAGGGAATATCCCTTCATCGGGGCGGCTTGATCTTTAATTGTCACTCTGGTCGTCATTGTATTTCTCACATGTTCGAGGGCACCAAACCCGCGAACTATGGACACCCTACTGTATACACTCGCGGTAGCGCAAGAACTTTTTGCAAGTTTTTTCGAGAATCTTTCAGGAGCGCGGCACCCCGGCGCGGGCGAAGGGAACAAACTGTGGCGCGACCTTTTTCTCCACGACCTGCATCGCGATGTCGGTGGTCGCTTGAAGCATTCGTGCCGCAAGCTTTCCCTCTCCGCTGCGGTAGTCGGCCCGGAAGCGCGTCTTCAGGCTTTTCTGCGCCTTGATGATGCGGTACTGGGCCTCCGACGGCGTGAGGCCGAACTCAGCGGCGATGGCTCTGGTGGTGCGCCCTTGCATCGCCCGCACGGCCACCAGCTTCTCCGTGATGTCGGTGAAGACGATGGTGTGCGTGCAGAGTTTACGGGCCTCTTTTTCGATTTTAGATACTGTGCTCATTTCAATTTTTCTAGGTTCTTGCCTGCGGTAGCTTTTCCAGTTTTGAAAGCCTCAAGGGCATCCTGTGCTTTTTTCTTTGCGAGCAGCCTGTTTAGAACAGCCTCCAAAAGAGTCAGCGCCGTCTGCGATTCCAACTCCAACATGTGCCATTCCCGCGTGTCAGACCCTTGGCTCAAATGCTCTTTTAATTCCAACTCCCACAAATCCAGCAAAGGCTTTGCGTCTTCCTTACAGAATGATATTTGCAGGTTGACCTGCTCCTGTTCACGTAGTGTGGCTAAAACAGCTAACTGCTGCTTAACTGTAGACAGAGGCATAGTATTAAACGCGTGCCGCCATCGCGATACCGGTCGCGACAGCGTGGATGTTGCAGCCGCAGTTTGGACAGAAATTCACGTGGACGTGCTGCTCGACTTTCTGGCGGCGCGTGTACTTGCGCTTGGGCTTCTCGGTTTCTGAGAGGCTGCCGTTAGCACGCTGGCGCAGGACGCCGGAGTGCTCGTGGTTGGCGATGATATTTCGCTCGTGTTTACGACCGACGTGCATCCTCAGCGCTGCTTCCGCGAGCACGAGGGTTGGCTTTGTAAACGTCTTGTCGCACTTGGTGCAACTGGCTGTGGCTGTTTTCATGTTAGTACTCTTTGTCTTCTGTGTCCTTGGGTAGCGGCATCTCCTGCCCCATCATCGCGTACAACTGCTGCTCGGTGATGACGGGGATGCCGTGGCGCTCTGCCGCCTCGCGTTTGACCCTGCCGGTTTCCGTGCCTTGAATCAGGAAGTTCAAGAGACGGCTGACGCTACTTTTGACGATGCCGCCTGCGTCTTCGATGCGGCGCGAAACTTCGTTGCGGCTCCCTGAGATCAGATCGCCTGTGATGCAGAATGATTTGCCTTTGAGCGGCCCGCTGGACTGCTCCTTGGCCTCCATGCCGATGAGCTTGTCCAGAGCGGCAAACTCGTCTGCGTTGGCGCTGAAGTAGGCGCTGATGTTGTCGAGCACCACGTCGCCCACCAGTTCTTTGAAGGCTTTCAGGTTCTCGGGCTTGGTGGCTTCATCCAGATTGCTCCACTGCGAAGCAAACTCCTGACAGAGCGTCTGGCCAAACCCCTCGATGCCCAGCGCGTGGAGCTTTCTCCAGTAGGGCTGGCCGGGCGAAAGGGACCGGGCTGTCTCGAAGCGCTTGCGCACCGACGCTTTGAGGAAGCTGGGATTGATGGTGAAGATGTCTGAGAGCTTGCGCACGCCGTGGTGCATCAACTCCTTGAGCAGCGTCTCGCCGCAGCCGTCGATGTCCAGAGCCATCTTGCCGGTGCCGTGCTTGAGCCGCGCCAGCACTTGGTCATCGCAGTCGGCGTTCGGACAGAACGAGTCCACAAAGCCCTCTGGGCGCTCCAGCTTGGTGCCGCAGCAGGGACAGGCGTCAGGCAGCACGTACACCCCTTTGCTGCCCTTCTTGACCATGCCCATGACCTTGGGGATGATTTCCGCCGACTTCTCGACTGAAACCGTGTCGCCGACGTTGATCTTCAAGCGGTCAATCTCGTCCTGATTGCACAGGGAGGCGCGGCGGACGATGGTTCCGCTCAAGGCTACCGGCTCAAGCTCCGCCACCGGGGTCACCTTGCCAGTGCGCCCGATTTGGATGGTGACGCCGAGAAGCCGGGTTTCCTTGCGCTCAGGCGGGAATTTGTACGCGCAGGCGTATTTGGGGTACTTGGTGCCCTCCCCTAGCTCACGCTGCTTGTCGAGGTCGTCAATCTTGAACACCAGCCCATCCGTGGGAAGATCGAGAAACTTGCGCGTGATGTCTGCTTCAGCGATGCGCTGGGCCAGCGATTCCTCGTCCTCGATGAAGAAGGAGTCCGGCACGCTCTGGCAGGACTGCGTGGTCGGCAACTGAAAGACGCTCATGAACTCCAGAATCTCCAACTGTTCCGTCAAAGCTGACTGGGACTTGATGTGCGGCACTTCCGTCGTGGTCCCGTAAGCGACAAAGCTCAGGTTACGCGCCATGACCTCCTTGGGGTTCTTGAGCTTGATGGCTCCGGCGGCGGTGTTGCGTGGGTTGGCCATCTGTTCAACGCCATCTTCCTCCAACTGGCGGTTCAGGTCGTTGAAGGCGCTGTAGGTCATGAAGACCTCCCCGACCACCGTGATGTCGATAGGCGCAGCGAGCACCAGAGGAATCGACATGATAGTCCGGGCGTTGGCTGTCACGTCGTCGCCCTCCATGCCGTTGCCACGGGTGATGGCCTGTACCAGCTTGCCGCGTTTGTAAATAAGCTTCAGCGACGCGCCGTCAATCTTCGGCTCCAGCATCACCTTCTCCTTGCCAAGATAGCGAATCACGTCGGCAGCGCTGCGCATGTTGTCGAGGGACAGCATCTTTTTGTCGGCGTGCTTCACCTTCTTGAAGCCGGTCTTGCTTTCGGCACCGACGCGCTGGGTTGGGCTGTACGGGTCCGCAAACTGAGGATGCTTTTTCTCCAACTCCACAAGCTCTGCGTAGACGGCGTCGTACTCGGCGTCCGTCATCGGGCTGCTGTCTCGAACGTAATACTGATGATTTCTGAGAGTAATGAGCTTACGTAGCTCTTGAATCCGGGTGTTGACTTCCATAAGGTGAGGGATTGCTAGGATTTTTCGCTCAGGTTCATTCAGGCTTCTTAGCGCCAGCACGGGGGCGCTGTCGTTTGCCGATGTCCACCCAGAGCCAGTGCCCTGACCAGCCCGCCAGCCAACCGAAGAAGAAACAAATCGCCAAAGGAATGATCGTGATTTTCATGCTCGTTCTGTTCTTAGATACGTAACTGTGGGCTACTGTATACAAAAGCGTACCCGCAGTCAACGTTTTATTTTATGAGCGCAATCGACGAGACAATGGTCCGGTGGGCACTGGAGATGTTGCTGGGCCTCAGTTGCTTAACGGTACTGCTCGTGACGCTCTCGCTCTTGGTAAGAACGAGAATGCCCCGGCGAGAAGCCGGGAATTTCTGCGGGCACTGCGGGGAGACGCTGCCGAAGGAGATTTCTCGCGGGATCGCTTTTGCCGACAGCACCTACAACGTCTACACGTGCCGCTACTGCAAGAGGGAGACGATTCTGCCTAGCCCGTGACGCCCCGGATCAACCGGAACGCTTCGCTCTCCTCGCGGCGGCCTTCTTCCTCGGCCCGGATTGCGGCAACAGTCTGCTGGATGAACTGGCGGCCTTGCGGAGTTTCGCGCAGGATTTCCTGCATCAGTGCGTTGAACTCGCCGGTCGGGAGCTTGGCCAAGTGGCGGTAAACCTTGCCCATCAACTCGGTCCCGTTGGCTTGGTTGACCAGATGGTTCAGGTGACGCCAAACACCCGGACCCTTCATGATGTCCCACTGCTCGTTGCCCAGCGTGTCGGCCTTGCGAGACGTGTACTTGTGGATGTCCTCCGGCTCGTCCTCGTCTTCCGACAGAAACTCGTACAGCCCTTTGACGATCTCCTGAATCAAGACCGGAAAGACCAAGGCGTACGCCTTGACCACGTAAACTCCATCCTCCTCGCGCTCGACTTCCTCCATGCCACCGCCGCCGGAGCCTTGGCCCATCATCTGGTTCAAGGTCTGTTCCGGCATCATCCAGTACATCAACTCGGCGATGGACATGAGCTTGCCGTACGTCGTCAGGATGTTCGGGTCAATGGCACGTAGCTGGTCGGCGATCTGGTGGTACGCGTAGTTCTTGTTGATCGCCGCGCCCTGAATCAGCAGGTTGATGAACCGACGCTTGTTGGCCTCGGCGTCGTACTCGCCTTTGATCTCCGGCACGTCCAGCCCAAGCTCAGCACGTTCTTCCTCGTCTTCCTCGCCCGGCTCGACCTGCATCTGGTTTTCTTCCTCGCCCTCGGCCTCAGCCTCAGCAGCCGCCCCTTGTATACGGCGCTGCATCTGCTGCATCATGGCCTGCGGATCGAGCAGGTGGGCCTCGATTCTCAATTCACCAGCCTCGATGGCTTCACGGACACCGCGAAATTCAGGAAGGTTGAGCACAACCTCGACCGCCGCCTGCTCCAGTTGCGGGCGGTGCCGGGCCTCGGCCCGGACAGCCTGCTGCATGGCCTGCATCATCTGCTGGCCCAACTGCTGCGGCTGCATCTGGCGCGGGTTCTGGCCGGTGTACTGCTGGACCTTGCGGATGATCTCCGGGTACACGTTGGACGTGACCAACTCACTGTACGAGCGCGTGGGGTCGGGCCGGTTGGGGTCATCCTTGTAGGGCGCACCGGCTCGGCGCGGCGGCTTCTCCGTGGGGAACGCGGGGTTGTCAGCGTACGGGTGCTGGCCCTGCTGAATCTTCCGCTTCTTCTCCGGGTCGATCCAATCTGGCGCGTCACCAAGGTCGAGCGCCATCTCGGTCAAGATGGACTTGGCGAGTGATTTCATCGTCCAAAGAGTTTCTTTGATTTTGACTCCATCGAGCCACACGCCTTCGGCTGGCGCAGCGGCCCCGGCTGGCGAGAAGGATCGCGGCGACGCCACGGGTCGGGAAACTTCTGTGGGGTCGTCGGGCGCTCCGGCTTAACGTCCGGCTTCACGCCCGGCTTGGTTTGAGGCGGGGCTTCGACGGGGGCTGGACCCATGCGTTCAAAAAGTTCTCGCGCTTTCATGCTGCCCTAAATACGCGATCAGTCCTCCACAGCCAGCAGCTTGTCCCAGTCGATGTCCTTCTTGGGGATTTTGCGCGTGCTGAGGTAGTCCAAACCGACTTCGCAGTCCCCGGTGAACGGGACGAGCATCCACGACGTGTCGTAGCTCGGGCCAAAAACGGCATCCGACGTGAACACGTCAGGAAAGTTGTTCAGCACCAGCATGACAATCTCGTGGACGGCATCCAGTTCACCGCGCACGCAGTCAATCACCAAGGAGTCGTGAACCGTGGATACCAAGAGCGATTCCAGATTCGCCTCGCGCATCAAGTTCTCGATGACGAACAACGCTGTCAACATCATATCCGAAGCGGTCGATTGGATCAGGTGGTTACACCCGGCCCGCAGCGCCTTGGCCTTGGCTTCCTCGTCATCACCGCGCACTTCTTCAAACACGCGCACGCGCCCGAAGATGGAAACAGCCACGTGGGCATCGAGGATGAACCGCTTGTACTCCTGAAGCAGCACGAGCAAGGAAGGGTACGAATCGAAGAACATCTCGATGATGTGCGCGCACTCCTCGATTTTCTTGAGAATGCCCTTCATGGCCAACACGTTCTGGAGTCCAAACGCGCCACCGCCATAACCGGTCAGGAAGTTGACCGTTTTTCCGATGGACCGCTTCTCGTCGAGCGCCTTGGCCTCTTTGTCAAACCCCTTGGTCTGGAGGTCTTTCATGTGGTCCTTCGAGAAGTGCTCGTAGGGCACGTCGAAAATCCGGCTCGTGGTCAACGAGTGCAGGTCTTCCTCGTCGAAGTACGCCTTCACCATCGTCGGGTCGCCGCACGCGGCGGCCAAGAGGCGCAGTTCGATCTGAGACAAGTCACCTTGGTACACGCAGCCGCGCTCCCCAAACCGGGAAACGAACATCTGCTTGACCTCCCCGTCGCGGGGCAACTGCTGGAGGTTCGGGTCGCGGCAAGAATTGTGGTGGAACAACCCTTGAGCTAAGTAGCTGTGATCTTCTTCGACTTCAATGTCCCAGACTGCCTGCACACCAACGGATTTGATGCTGACGACTGCTTCAAAGCAGTGCGAATCTTTTGCAGCACTTCCGGCATACTGAATTGAACCTGTTTGGTCGTAAAACGAAGCACCTGATAACCCAAACGATTCATTACCGCCGTGTTCTTCCTGTCCTGTGCTTCCGTATGGTATTCTCCGTCGACCTCTACCAGTAGGCTGGTTCCGATTAAGGCAAAATCGGCTCGCAAATTCCCGCTGTAAACGTACTCGCGGTAGTGTGGAATCTCGGCAGCCAGTAGCTCTTGCGACAGATACAGTTCGTGCCGATTCATCGACCAAGATATTTCTTCCAGACCCCCGCGATCTTCTTTGAAACGTGTAAACGGCATCTGGCACATGTCCTTCAGAAACCACGCTTGGTTCAGCAACTTCAAAAATGCGGCATAGGCTGTACGAAAAAATTTGGCTTTGTCCGTCGAGTACCCGGAAAATGCTGCGCTCAAACCCGGACACATGCGGTCTATTTCGACAATCTGGTGCTCGGTTAAAATACGCGCTTTTACTGGAGCGTTTCCCAATTTCTGCAACCCATATATCTGCATATTCCGTCGGACTAAAAACGGGGTTGTTTTGAACAGCTTGGCCATCCGCTCCAGTGGGATGCCGCGCTGCACCATCTGAACCAGTTTCGTTTCGGACAGCCGCACAGACGGTTGCCGTGCTCCGTTTCGGTTGCCTTTCTGAGCTTCCACCAAACGCGCAGAATGCAACTGTCTCAATTGCGTTTGAAACTGCGGATACGCCTTCCAACTGCGCAAAGCTACCCGGCGTGAAATCAACCGGCTGATCTGCTGAAAACTCAACTTCATTTCCAGCACCAGTCGGCAAAAACTTGCTTCGGAAAGCACCATTCCTTGCGGTTGCCAGATCAACGCGTAATTTGAGCTTTTGTCGGGTAACATCCCCAATAGACTGCCATCCATTTGAACTGTAAACCCGGTGCCCGGACGTTGCTTTAATTTTGCAGCCGCTCTCAGTAACGACTTCAAGCATTGACTCGTATCCTTTGAAGTATAGTCGATTGATTTTGCGCCACCGCCCTTTGTGTGTTCTGACTGTAACATGTCGATTATTATACTTCCACAAATCCTTAATTACAACACGTTTCCTTATACCGTCAACTTTTACATCCAACACCGTATCACCAGCAACGCACAATCGCCCTCCCCGTGTGCCGGTCAGCAGGAAGCTGGCGTGGATGCACTGGTCAAAGCACAGGTGCGGGTCTGCTGTGCGCTGCTTTTTGTCCAAGCCGGTGCTGAACAGGTTTCGCAGCGGTCGGACGTAAGTGCTGTAGAGCTTGAACAGTTTCCGGTAGTCCTGAAGGGGCTTCAGGTAATCGTAGTCAACGAGCAGCTTGTTGAGCGTGAACTTGTCTACAGCAGCCACTTCGCGAAGCTGCTTCTGAACTTCGGCGCTCAGGTCAGCGGGTTTGTCGGCCAAATCCGGCTTCTCCGCCGCCACGGCGGCAGTCATCTTCGCTGTGATCTCCGTGATGTCTTCTCCGAACAATTTGCGCCCCTGCTTGGTCAACCGGGCCACCGGCAGATTCAACACGGAAGGGCTGAACAAAAACTCTTTCAACTGCCCCTTGTTCTCCAAGTCCAGCACCCAGCCCGGCTCCGTAGCCTCCTTCATTTTGCACCACGGCTCGATGCGGGGGTCCACCGTCCGAAGATTAGCCCGAAGCTCCATGATCTTCTTGGGCATGTTCGTCTCCATCTGGGCGAGCGCGTCCGTGTCGATGTAGAGGCCACGCGCCATCAGCTTCATCAACACCCGCGACGCCGGGGACATGACGTTGTGGTAGACCCAGTGGCGGTTCGGCGGCTCGAAGTCACGGAACTTGCCGGGCTTGCTGGGGTGGGCCAGCGGAAAGAGGTAGACGCTGCTGTTCTCCAGC
>Ga0315284_10002064_pt1 | contig 28807 bp, 27 predicted proteins | sample YL17G09_16_MG_FD_203696 | JGI IMG/M metagenome (GOLD analysis project Ga0315284, IMG submission 203696) | Sediment microbial communities from Yellowstone Lake, YNP, Wyoming, USA - YL17G09_16 | ecosystem: Environmental > Aquatic > Freshwater > Lake > Sediment | place: USA: Wyoming | collected...
ACCGGTTTGCCTGCTCGCTGACGCATGACCTGTGCGGGGGCGATGCCGTCAGGGAACGTCGCGTATACTACCAGTCCGTCCACCAGACTTTCATCGGCCCAGGTTTCCCAGTCCAGATACAGTCCGGCAGAGGACGGTGGTAATACCCGCGCTCCGGCAATCGGCCATCCAGGCGTCGATGTGCTCCGGCGCCAGCGCGATCTCCGACTCGTCTGCGAGTTTTCCCCAGCGGCGAGTCGTGTAGAGAATGCTGCCGTAGACGCGAATGACGGCCATCCACTCAGGGGTTGGCATAATGGTCTCACCTCCAAGCAGCACGGCGTTCTTTCGAGAGTATAGCATCCGCTGTAGCAGGCAACAAGCTTGGCGGTGATCCGGCAGGAGGTCGCCGGTTCGGTGTCGTACTCCCTTGTTAAGAGTGCAAACCGCTGCAGTGACGAATCATGAATTCTCCCGAACGCGTGATGGCCGCTATCGAAGCGTATGTTCGGCCGCTGATCGAGCTGGGGCGCGATGGCGGGTTGGTGATCGGCGACGGTGGATTCCATTTCACCGGCATGGAACTATCGGTGGCGGTACAGGAACAGATCCTGGTGACCGTCATCCTCTGCAATAACCAGGCATTCGGCGCCATCCGCAGCGGGCAGGATCGCAACTTCGGCAGCCGTCGCTTCGGCTCCAACCTGTGGAACCCGGATTACGGCATGCTGGCCGCAGCTTTCGGAATACCGTGCGCCAGGGTGACCGACGCAGCGGCATTTCAACCGGCGTTGACGGATGCCATCTCATCAGGCGAACTCAGGATCATCGAACTTGCAATGGAGATGCAGGACCCGTAGAGAGTGAGGGGAACTATAACTGACCTGGCGACTGTGTTGCATATCGACGGCGCGCGCTGGCATTTCGTCAACGGCGCGTGGCGTGGCGGCGACGACAGCGAGCTGCTCGCGCCCGAGGACGACTGGACCGACCCCGGGGAGGGCATGCAGGGGATGCACTGGGCCTTTGCGCCGAAGCTAAGCCATGCCGACTGCACGGTTCACTGCGAGATCAACCTGCGCCCGCACTCGGATGCCGGTATCCTCCTGCGGGCGACCGACGCCTCGCATTTTTACCTGCTGCACTTCCCCAACTGCGGCCAGGCCTGCCGCGCCCAGCACTTCTGGGCTGCCCTCTCGAAAATGGATGACAGCGGCTACCTGCGGCACGTGAAGCTGGAGATGGTGCGCCGGGTGCCGAGTCAGAGCAATATCTGGCTGCCCGTCGAGGCGAAGGTGAAGGGATCACGTTTTAGCGTGCGCATCGGTGATTACGGGTATTTTGAAGCCGAGGATGCTACCTTCTCCGGTCCGGGTTGTCTCGGCGTGTTCGCACAAGGCGGCGGGCGCATCCGCAACGTGCGGGTGGAGGGCAATTCGGCGACTTCTTCCTGGTGCGATGAAGTTAGCCAGCCAGCCAACTGGTTTCACCCTATACCCAGCGCGCAGCCGGTCTGGCAGCAACCGCTCGATCTCAAGCGCTTTTCGGATGGTGAGCTGCTTTTGCTCTTCGGCGCACAGGGCGATAGACGGCAGGACGAGGAGGCGCAATCTCGGCCGAATCTCACCCGCTCGACGGATGGCGGGCATACCTGGTCGCCTCCTGAACCGCTGCAGTTATCCTATTCCGGCACCTCCTGGTCCACTGCCCGCCTGCATCTCACCCCGCGCGGGCACCTGATCGCCATGCTGCCTGGCCGGGAAGGCAATCTGCGCAGCGTATCGACCGATCGCGGGTGCACCTGGAGTGAACCGGTACAAACCAATCTGCACCTGGGCCCGCGGATGGAGAAGCCGGTGCAGCATCTCTCCCCACAGGGCTTCCTCAACCTGGCGGACAACGGCATGCTGGCCTTTCTGCTGAAGGGACGGGATACGCTGGGCAACATCTGGACCTGGGGCGCCTACCACTGCCAGGCCTTCACCAGCCGCAGCGACGACGACGGGCTCACCTGGTCGGCGCCGGTAAATATCGACCTGCCGGGCGTCGATGCGGAGGGTAAGCCGCTCGACGGCAATCTCGACTTGACCGAAGCCTCCGCCGTGCAACTGCCGGGCGGACGGGTGCTGGCTTATCTCCGCCCAGTCTATTCCCCATGGATGTGGGAGACCTGGTCGGATGACGGCGGGCGGTCCTGGGGGCCGTGCGTGCGCGGGCCCTTCCCCGGCTACGCGGCGCCGAACATGGTGCGCACCGCCTCCGGCGCGCTGCTCATCACCCACCGCCTGCCCGCTCTGACAGTCAATTGCAGTCTGGACGGCGGGCTGATCTGGGACCACGGCACGACCATCGACAGCGGCCTGTGGGCGATGGGCAGCATGGTCGAGGTGGCACCGGACGTGGTGCTGTATCTCTACTGGGACACGCCGGAATCGCTGATGCGGGGGCAATTCCTGCGCGTCACACAGGACGGGCTGGTGCCTGTCCGAAAGGAGTGACCGTGCCGCACACGCTGCGCGACCGCTGCTGGCTGTGGGGGATGAAGCCCAACGTGCTGCTCCCCGGCGACCTGATGCAGCGGCACATAAATGTGGCGGAGTGGTTACTGCGGGAACAGCGGATCACCGGGCTATGCATCTGCGGCACCTGCATGATGGACCTGGACTGGGAAGCCGACCGGGTGCTGATGGACTGGTTCGAGAAGGCCGGGACGATATGTGCCTGAACAGGAAGCACATATTTTGCATTGCTTGAAAGAAGGGAAAAGTCGATGGAATTCTGCTATTTCACCAAATTCTGGCCGGCGGCAACCGTCGCCGATCTCGCCCGCATGGCACGGGAATTCGACGCCGACGGACTGGACCTGGGCGTGCGTCCCGGCTCGCCCGTCACCCCGGACAACGCCGGCGCCGCCTTGCCGGAAGCCGTCCGCATTTGTCGCGAGGAGGGCGTGCGCGTCAGCATGCTCACGCTGGACGGGAAAGCCACCGACCCGCGCGATCCGTTGGTGGAATCCATCTTCGCCGCCGCCGGCGAGGCGGGTGTGCGCTGGATCAAGCTGGGCTATTGGAAGTACCAGTGGGATGCCGATTACTGGGCCGGCGTGGAGGGTCAGCGCGCGACCTTCGCCGAGATCGGGAAGCTGGCAAAGAAGCACGGCGTGGTCGCCTGCTACCACAACCACTACGGCTCGATGTATGGGATGAACGCCGCGGGGTTGATGCTGATCCTGCGCGGGTTGGACCGGGAATCCCTCGGCGTCTACCTTGATCCCGGGCACCTGGCGCTGGGCGGCGAGCCGATCCCACTGGCGATGGCCATCCTGCGCGACTACCTGCGCATCGCCGCCATCAAATCGCCCGCCTGGTACCGTGAGGACAAGGACGGGAAAGCGACGTGGAAGAACCGCTTCATCTCGCTGCGCGAAGGCATGGTGGATTGTGCGCTGTTCTTCAACACCCTTCTGCAGGTTGGCTTCTCCGGCGTGGTGAGCTTCCATGGCGAGAGCTCAGTCTCGCCGGAGCAGAACTACCAACAGGTGAAGGACGATATCGCCTACTGCCGCAACTTGCTATAAGTGAAAGCCTGAAAGGAAAACCGATGAAACCGTTACGCGTTGGCTTTATCGGCGCCGGGCGGCGGGCGCTCTCCGCCCATTATCCCTGCGTCAACCGATTGGAAGGCGTGAGCATCGAGGCGGTGGCCGATCTTGATGTGGAACGCCTGAAACAGGTCACCGAGAAATACCATGTCCCGCACACCTTCCATTGCACCGAGCCGAAGGGCTATCTGAAGATGCTGGAGTCCGTCGAGCTGGATGCGGTCTACGTCATCATGCAGCCGCAGCAGGTGGTCGAGCCGGCGGTCGAGTGCATGAACGCCGGCAAGCACATCTTCATCGAGAAGCCGGCCGGCCGCTCGGTGGCGGACAGCCGCGCGCTGCTCGAAGCAGCCATCGCCAACAACGTCTTCTGCATGGTCGGCTTCCAGCGCCGTTTCGGCACCACCACCGTGGAGGCGATGCGCCGCGTGAAGGCCCACGGTCCAATCACGTCGGCCATGGGCGAGTTCCATAAAGGCGACGGCATCAACAAGGACCTGGAGGACCGCTTCTGGTTCGACGCCTCCCACGTGGTGGACCTGGTGCGCTTCATGCTCGGCAGCGACGCCGCGGAGGTGACAGCCTATCAGGATGCGGATGGCACCGGGCGGCGAAACAATTTCAACGGCCTGATCCGCTTCGCCAACCGCGCGGTCGGCATCGTCACGGCCTGCCGCACCTCCGGCGGGCGCTGCCTGCGCGGGGAGCTGCACGGTCTCGGGATCAGTTGTTATATGGATATCCCGGATAAGCTGGAAATCCACGAGACCGGGTCTAAACCCGTCGTGCTCACTGGCGCGGAGCTCACCGGGGTCGATGCCGGCGATGTCGACGCCTATGAAGGCGTGTTGGCCATGCACCGGCACTTCGCCGACTGCGTGCGCTCCGGCGAGGTGCCGAACGCCGACATCCGCGACGTCATTCACACGTCGATCCTGTGCGAGCGGTTGTGCGAGCCTGCGTAGGAGCAATCGATGATCGACATGTTCTGCCACTGGCTGCCGCTAGCGTATTTGACGGCGATACAACAGCGCCTGACAATCGTGCCGCTGATGTTCCAGCGCGCGGCCACTATGCCGGTGATGGTGGAGCTGGACGCCCGCTTCCGCGTGATGGATCAGTTCCCCGGCTATCGGCAGGTTCCGTGCCTGGTCTCGCCGCCGCTGGAGATCCTTACCGATCCGGATGTGGGGGCGGAGTTGGCGCGCATCGCCAACGATGAGATGGCGGAGATGTCGCGCCGTCACCCGGACCGCTTCCCCTCCTTCGTGGCGACAGTGGCGCTGCATCAACCCGACACCGCGCTGCGGGAAGCCGAGCGGGCGGTGCGGGAGCTGGGCGCCGGCGGCGTGCAGGTCTTCACCAATGTGAACGGCTTGCCCCTCGACCGCCAGGAGTTCCTGCCGCTGTTCGAGTTAATGGCAAACCTCGACCGGCTGGTCTGGCTTCACCCGGCGCGCGGGATGAAATACGCCGACTACGCCGACGAGTCGGCGTCGAAATACGAGCTGTGGTGGGCGCTCGGCTGGCCGTATGAAACCAGCGTCGCCATGTATCGGCTGGTCTTCGCCGGCATCTTCGAGCAGTGGCCGCACCTGAAGGTCATCACCCACCACGGCGGCGGGATGATCCCGATGGTGGAAGGACGGCTGGGGCCAGGACTGGAGCTATACGGCACGCGCACTCCACCCGACCGGCGCGAGCTGATCGAGACGCCGCTGGCCGGCAAACCCCTCGACGCCTTCCGCCGGTTCTACACCGATACTGCCACCTTCGGCTCGCGGGCGGCCATCGAGTGCAGCCTGGCATTCTTCGGCGTGGAGAAGCTGGTCTTTGCCTCTGACATGCCCTTCGACCCCGAGCAAGGTCCGGGGTATATCCGCGCCGGGTTGCAGGCGTTGCAGGAGATGGACTTGACCGCCGACAAGCGCGAACGCATCCTGACCGGCAACGCGGTCGACTTGCTTCACCTGAACGAGAGGACATGCTCATGAATCCTGCACAGGAAGCCCGCCTGGCCATGCGCCGCGGCGAGTGGATGGGACCGACCAAGCACACGGTACCGGGGTACGTGAAGTGCAACCTGGTGATCCTGCCCTACCGCGACGCCTATGACTTTCTCGTCTTCTGCCAGCGCAACCCGAAGCCGTGCCCGCTGCTGGAGGTGACCGACCCCGGCGATCCGGAGCCGAAGGTCACCGCGCCCGGGGCGGATCTGCGCACCGATCTGCCCAAATATGCCATCTTTCGGCACGGTGAGCCGGCGGAAACACGGACGGAGATCACCGAGCTGTGGACCGAGGACAGCGTAGCCTTCCTCATCGGCTCTGGCATGACCTTCGACGATCCGCTGGCGCGGGCGGGCGTGCCGCTGATGAAAACGTGGGTTCTGCGCACCACCCTACCCACCGTGCCCGCCGGCAAGTTCCACGGCAACGTGGTGGTGACCATGCGCTTCATGACGCCGGCCCAGGCCGTCATCGCCTGCCAGCTTACCGGGCGCTTTTACGCCACCCACGGCGCGCCGCTGCACTTCAGCGACCCGGAGGCCATCGGCGCCGACCTGGCCCACCCTATCGTCGGCGAACCGGTCAGCGCCTTTCCCGACGGCATGGTGCCCGTCTTCTGGGCGTGCGGCGTCACCCCGCAGGAAGTGGCGTGCGCCAGTAAACCGGAATTGCTGATCGCCCACGCGCCCGGTCATGCCTTCATCACCGACCTGCTGGCCGACCGGATCTGCCTGCCGTGAGAGATCATGCCATGCATCAACGCGAGCGCTTTATCACATCATTGAATTTTGGCAACACCGACCGGGTCTTTTACCGCATCGGCAAACCGCGCAAGGCCACGCTGGAAGCCTGGTATGCGCAGGGATTGCCGAAATTGCCCGACGCCGGCAACTACGGGAGCCCGCCGGAATTCCACGCCCTCGTCGGCGATGATACCCTGAGCTGGTCCCTGCCCATCGGGTGTGCGATTTACCCGACCTTCGAGGAAATCATCATCGAGGAAAACGAGCACGGGCGCGTCTGGCGCGACGGGCTGGGCATCACTATGTTCAGCGACATCCGCGGCGAAACGGGATTCCTCACCCGGTCGTATATCTCGCATCCGGTGACGGATTGGGAGACGTGGGCGGATATGCGCGCGCGACTCAACCCGCATTCCCCCGAGCGCTTCCCCGTGGATTGGGCTGAGCAGGTGAAGACGCTCAACGCGCGCGACCATGCCATTCCGCCTGATCTGCCCATCCGCAGCTACTTTTACCTGGTCGAGCTGATCCACGCCATCGCCGAGGGACGCCCCGTGCCCGACCCGGAAAAAGGCCCGGAAATCGCGGAAGAATATCTGGCGCGGGCAGCGCAATATGCGGTGAACCGGTAAAGGAGCACGATGGTCATTCGCGACATCCTGCTGATGCACCACAGCCACTTCGACCTGGGCTACACCCACCCGCAGCCCGTGTTGTGGGAACTGTCGCGCCGGTTTATCGATGGAGCGATCGAGCTGTGCGAGCGGACGGCAGACCGGGACGATGCCTCGCAACTCCGCTGGACGTGCGAGGTGACGGCGCCGGTGCTGCACTGGCTGCGGCATGCCAGCGACGGGCACATCGACCGGCTGCACCGCCTGCTGCAGAGCGGGCACATCAGCTTCGGGGCTATGCAATATCACCTGACGCCGCTGTGCGATGCCACGCTGCTGTGTGAGAGCCTGGCACCGATGCGTGAGCTGCGTCAACGCTTCGGCATTGAGCTGGCAACCGCCGTCCAGCACGATATCAACGGCCTGCCGTGGCCGCTCACCCAGGTACTGCTCGATGCCGGGATCGATCTGCTGCTGATGGGCGTGAACCTGCACTACGGCGGGTTGCCGATCCGACAGCCGCTGGCCTTCCACTGGCAGGGATCGGATGGTCGTCTGCTCCTCGTTTTCAACGGCGAGCATTACGGCAGCTTTCAGCGCATGACTGCCCTGCGCGAAGGCACCATGGAGGCGATGGCAAACGGCCTGTCAGCCTACTTGCAGCAATTGCAGGCGAAGGACTACCCCTACGACTTCGCCTTCCTCACCGTCACCCACCCCGTGAAGGGCGATAACAATCCGCCCTACCCGCCGGTGGTGGAGCTGGTGCGGCAGTGGAATGCCGAGGGACGCGCGCCGATCATCCGTTTCGCCACGCCGGAGATGCTGCGCGCGCGCCTGCGCGAACAACCGGCGGAGACGATCCCCACCTATGCCGGCGATTGGACCGATTACTGGAATTTCGGCGCCGGCAGCACGGCGCGGGAGACACGCATTGCTCGCGAGGCTGCCGCGCGGCTGGCGACCGCGGATTTGCTGGCATCCGCCACCGGGTATCGCGAATCCCGCCTGCGCGAAATCCGTGACGAAGCGATGTCACGCCTGCTGCTCTACTGCGAACACACCTGGGGGCCATACGGCGGCGACTTGCGCTACCCCGAGCACGATAACGTCCGCTCGCAGATCGGGCGGAAGCAAGGGTATGCGTATGATGCGCGCGACTTGACAAACTGGCTGCTCCGCGAGGAGCTGGACCTGTTGGCGGAGAACCCTCGGTCCGGCGAAGGTGTGACGGGCATCCTGCTGGTGAATCCGGCGCCGGTAGCGCGCACCGCGATGGTGCGGATTCCCGAAAGCTGGCTGACGGGCGCCTGGCGTCATGATGCCAGCCGTTTGCACGGCATCGAGGTGGAGCGTGAAACGTGGGCAGAAGGCGGAGCGCAGTTCGCCGGACCGTTTGACCTGCCGCCGTGCAGCGTGTTGTCTGTTCCGGTTGAAGCGCTTCCAGAGATGAAGGCGCCATCTGTGCTTGTTGATGCGACCGTCATCGAATCACCGTTCCACCGGCTGGCGTATGATCAGAATACGGTCGACATTACCTCGCTCGTCGACAAGCAGCAGGGGTGGGAGGTGGTGGACCCCAACAGTTCCTGGCCGCTCTTCTCCTGCCTGCGCGAAATCCTGGACACGACACGGCATTCTGCCGTGCCGCCGCTGTATGGCCGGGACGCCTACTTCGACTTCGCCCGGTTGCGCGAAAACCGCACGGGTTGGCGGGGAGAGTGGCCGGCATTATACCAGCGACCGACGCTGCGTGAATGCCGCGTTGAGAGCGACGGCCCCTGCGCGACGCTGATCAGCCGCTGGGATGCCGACGGAACGGAGGGGATCGAGCAGCGCATTACCCTGTGCAGTTACCGCCCGACTATCGAGGTGGAGGTGCGCCTGGCGAAACGCGCCGAACGACTGCCGGAAGCCTGGTACGTGGCATTCCCCTGTGCGCTGGGGTCGTGGCGGGCGCATTTCGACACCGCCGGGCTGCCGGTAGCCTATGATCGCGAGCAGTTGCCCGGTGTTTGTCGCGACTGGGTGACGGTCGATCGCTGGGTCACCCTGGAAGACGGGGTGCACGGCGTCACCCTCGCCTGTCCTGACGCGCCGCTGGTGCAGATCGGCAGGTTGAACTTCGGGCGCGGGCTGCAGCACGCCGATCCGGGCGCCCCAGCTGTTATCTTCGCCTGGCCGATGAACAACTACTGGAACACCAATTTCCCCACTGCCCAGTCCGGCGAGCTGCGCTTTCGCTATGAATTCACCACACATGGAGCGTATGATCCACAGGCGTCGTCGGCCCTCGGCGCCGAAGCCTGCTGTTCGGTGGAAGTGCACCCCATCGCCGGCGAATATCGCACGGTGGATCACCGTCTGGTCGAAGTGACCGGCGCCCGGCTCGTTACCGCCAAACCATCGGGTGATGGGCTGCTGCTGCGCCTGTTGAATGTGACATCGGAATCCGTCACGGCTAACATTCGTCTACCCGGGCGCAGCATCCTCACCGCGGCAGTGGCTTCGACGCTGGATGAACCTGTGCAGCCACTGCCGGTCACCGCTGGTGGAGTAATATTGGCGATGCCTCCGAGGAGCCTGCACAGCGTGATATTGGGCATGACCGTTTCACCGTAAGACAGGAGGAGGTCGAAGTGAAAACCAGGCAAGATGGAGAGCTGATCATCGTCAATGATGGTCAACCGGTCGCTCGCGTGGTGATCGCCGACGCCGATCCCGCGCCGCCGGTGCGCTTTGCCGCCGAGGAGCTGCTGCGCTATATACGCTTGATGAGCGGGGCGGAGCTGGAATTGGCGGCCGGAAAAGCGCACGGACCGGCGATTGTGCTGTCCACGAAAGCGGCAGATCAGGAAGACACCTTTTCGCTGCGCATGGAAGGGGATCGGCTTTACCTGACCGGCGCGTCGTCGCGCGCCGTGCTGTATGCCGTGTATGCGCTGCTAGAAAAGCTGGGCTGCGGCTTCTGCGTGCCGGGGGAGGATACGGTGCCTGAAAGCCGCACAATTACGGTTCCGTCGCTGGATGAGACGCATGTGCCGGCCTTCACCCGGCGCTCGCAGCTCGATCATCCCTTTCAGGCGGACTTCCCGGTGGAAGGCAATCTGGCCATTCTCGACTGGGTAGCAAAAAATCGCTTCAACTGGTATCACCCCGCCCTCAACGCGTGGGGTGAGCCGGCGATATGGTATGAGCGTCGAGAATTGATGCGGGTGGAAGTGGAGAAACGCGGGCTGCACCTGGAAATCGGAGGGCATACCATTCACACCTGGCTGCCGCACGCGCGCTATTTCGCGCAGCATCCGGACTGGTATGCCTGGATCGAAGGCAGCGGCGCGCTGCTGCCCGCTCAGCACCATGCCGTCCGCCAGGCGCCCGCCGCGTGCCTCAGCCACCCGGATGTGCAGCGCACCGTGGCGCGCAACATCATTCGCTTCCTCGATCGCTGTCCCGAAGTCGAAGCGGTGGACGTGTGGGACGCCGACGTGCAGGGCTACTGCCACTGCCCCCGCTGCCTGCGCGGGGTGCAGGTGCCGCGGGTGGACGGCTGGCGGTTGTCGGGATCGGGCATCGGCGGCTACGCGCAGACCTTCGATGAAGAAATCCTGCGCACGGCGTATGCGGTGACCTACGCGGAATTCCTCAATGCCGTCACGCGGGAAGTCAAGCGCAAGCATCCCCGCGTGCAGCTCGAAGGTTTGATCTACACGCCGAACGGGGTACCGGCGCCGTACTGGTGCCCGAACCTGGAGGACAACGTGGTGATCGCCGTCGCGCACATCCTGCGCGACAGCTACGTACCGCTGGTGGGGCCGCAACGGTCGGAAGTGAATCTGCGCTGGCTGGCGATGGATATCGCCTGGCGGCAAAAAAGCGAGCACGCCTGCATCTACGAGTATTACCACGCGTGGACGAAGACCGGCTTTTGCCCACAGGTGAATGTGATCGCCGACGATTTGCTCATGCTGCACCGGCTCGGATTCCGCGAGGTGGAGTCGGACCAGGGAGGATGGTCGCCGTTGAATATTTACGCGGCAGCGCGCCTGCTCTGGCAGCCCGAACTGCCTTGGGAAGCGATCGTTCGGGATTTCTGCCACCGCTATTACGGGGAAGCGGCGGAGGCGATGACGGCCTACTGGCTGGAGTTGGAATACGGCATGCGGGGTTTGTCGGGAAACATCGCGAAAGGCGAATCGTTCGACTGGCAGCAAGCCCATCGCCAGCGCTTTCTCCGCCGTCTGCGGGCGATCCTCCGCAAGGCTTCCTCGCCGGAAACCCGCCGTCGCCTCGAACGCGAGATTGTTCCATGGGCGCAATTCGGCGCGCTTAAGAACATTCGCTATGCCTTACCGGAGATCTGTCATTTCACCGGCAACCGATGATCGGGTTGCGCGTCATTCCCACCAGAACGAATACAAATCTGCATTCCGCAGGCGGATGCGCAACGTGCGCGGCCACCCCATGAACGGTGTCAGGTCGCCGGCTGACCAGTGCACGGCCACGTCGGTCGAGTCCACACGAATTGGGTCGGACCATCCCCAACGCCGTTCCTCCTCTGTCCCCGGACCACCCTGGAAGCTGCAGACTTGCACCTGTGCTTCACCGTCGCCGGCATCGATATTCAGGTGCAGCGTGCGCCCGAAGGGCATCACCGGCGCGGTCAGCAGCTCGCCGCCGTCGGGACCGGCGTGCAGGGAGACGAAGCCGTCGCGCCGCCAGGTGGCCAGCCCGATGCCGTGGAATCCCCAGGTGTGCGGCCCACTGGAGTAATACATATAGACCCGGTCGCCGACGGGAATCAGCGCCGAACCGGGTCGGATGGTGCCGCCGGCATCCCATGCGCCGTCCGGTCCCTGGTCGAGGAAGTCGAAGCGCTCCGCCACGCGTATCCAGTGCCGCCCGTCGCGGCTGGTCGCCAGTTGCATCGGGCGCTGCGGGTTGGGATGCGGGCGCACGTCCAGCTCCATCAGGCCGATATACAAACCCTCATACAGGTCTACCGGCATGGTATTGATCTGCAATGAATCGGGATCACGATGATCCACGCAGAGCGCCATCTCCGGCTCGCTCCAGTGGAGGAAATCCTCGCTGGTCACGCGGGCGACGTTGCGGCCCAGTGCGAACATCCCGCCATCCGCCAGCCTCGTTAACCCGAAACGGCTGAATGCCACGTAGCGGCCAAGCGCCGGATCGTAGAGCGCGGAATGACCGGCGTCGCTGTAGCAGCGCCAGGCATAATCGTCCAGCGGCCGCCGCCAGTGGATTCCGTCGGCGCTGAATGCCACTTCGACACCCCAGTCGTTATACGGCTGTTCGTGGATCACGCTGCCGTTCTCATCTTTGACCTGGACGATGCAATTCCACCCCCAGTTGACGAATTCCAGTTTGCCGGGTGGCATGAGCCAGGTTGCCTGGTCCCAATACATCAGTTTATAACGTCGCGCGGGGTCCGGATCATGGAGGTCGTGGAGGATGCCGGCGGTAAAGCTCATACCGCGGGTAATGTCGAGCAGGTTGGTATCGCGGACATCGTTGAAGGTGAGTTGGCCGAGCACCGGCTTGGTCCAATGGATGCCGTCGTCGCTCTCGGCGTAGGCGGGCAGCGTGGCGTGGCCGGCCAGGTCGCGGCCGTTGACCTGCATCCACGGGTGGTGTTGACCGCTGGACATCGCCAGGTAATACATGCGGAACTTGCGGATATCCGGGTCGTAAATGACGCTGCGGCCATCCACCTGCACCCGCCCCGCCTCCCAGGGTTTATCGCGCACCAGCACCGGGTTGGCCGGATGTCGCTCCGCCTTGTGCGCGCGCCGGGTCAGACCGGATATCTCGCCGATGTGGATATCATCAAGAAAGAGATAGCGTGGCATTGACGGCCTCCCTTGTCTCGAAATCGCCGAAATCATGTTAACCTGAGACCAGTATGACGGCAAGCCTCTGCAGAATGAAGGGATCATCGGATGCAGGGCTAAATAATACGTCATGACTTGCGCTGATGAGTCGATGACACCATGTGCAACGGTCGTCGCCGAAGAGACGATCACCGCCTTCGAGGATTTTCACAACGACGCCAGCCCGATGTGGGCCTTCGGTTCGCGCACCATCGCGCGGTCTGGTGATACCGTTTTTGCCGTGGTGCCCGAGGTGGGAGCCGACGCCAGACCCTATTGCAACACGCGCTGGGTGCTCTACCGTCGTCCGGACGGCGGCGCGTGGGAGCGCGTGCAGGCGTCGCCGTCCTTCGACGAGCGCGAGCCGTGTCCGCTGGCGCTGTTGCCAGGCGGACAGTTGATGCTCTCCGTCAACCCGGCGCGCGAGCACACCTACACCATGGACAACGGGAGTTGGGGGTTCCGCTGCGAGCCGGGGTTGCTGCAATTTACGACCGCTGCCTTGGAGCGACCGCCGACGCCAATCGAGCTGCCGTGGGATCAGCAATATGACTTTTCAGCGCACACTTACCGGGCTTTTGCCGCAGACCCGGTTGCCGGCACCATGCTGCTCTCGACCCAGGTGCCGGTGAATGATGATCTCCAGCATGCCTACCTGTTCTTCGACGCCGGCGGCCGCGTGCTCCGGCAGGGACTTTTGCGCTTCCCCATGCGCGGGTGCTACCAGCAGATCGCCGTGCGCGGCAATGCGGTTTACATGATGGCGATCAGCGACGAGAAGGAGCCCAATCCCGCCTGGCGTGCCTGTAAGCGCGAGCACACCGGACAGAGCTGGGATTACGATTTTCGCCAGCTCTTCTTTACCTGGACACCGGACATCACCACTACTGAATTCTCGCCACCGCTCACCGTCTTCAGCCGCGACGACACGGCGGGGCACCTGCTGAATCTCGATTTGGTGCTCGACGCGGACGGTGACGCGCACCTGCTCTTCCGCGACCGCAATATCTGGCACCCCTTCATGCGCGACCGCTTCTTCCCCGGCACGCGCATCACCGTGGCGCTGAAATATGCCCGCGTGTGCAACGGACGGGTGATCGACCGGCAGACGCTGCTGGAGGCGGAGGAGGCACTCGCGCCGGAGACACAAAAGGCGCGCACCGTCGAGGAGATGCCGGAGGGTCAGCTCTACGCCCTCTGGTCGCAGCACGGCCTGCGCATGCGCGGCCCCGTGCCGGAATACGGCACCTTCCATACCACGCCGGATGGTCGGCGCTTCGTCATCTGGTACCAGAGCGGCCCGGAAGCAGGCAACTTCATCCGACAGGTCCAGCCCGAGCCCGGCCCGCCGCAGCGCCTGCCACTCGGCACACCGCTGACGCAGTTCTACGCCGCCTGCCCGCGCAACGGCTGCCTGCCGTCGCATACGGTCGATCTTTTTGGCGTGCCGGGAAACGAGCTGCAGGTGCGCTACATTCAACTGCGGATTCCGCCCGTCACGGCAGCGGTGGAAACTGTGTAACCTTCTCCGGCGCCTGGCAGCAGAACCGTTTCCACGGCGTCCACTCCCGCCGGAACACGCGGTTGTGCGTCAGGTCGTAGATGGTGCTGGCCCCGGTCACCGTCCGGTCATACGCTGCGGTGTCGGGCCCGCCATGCCGGCAGACCGCGCGCGGGAAAGGGTCATGGTCGGTCAGCACGCGCCGCATGTGCTCGCAGTCGCGTCCCCACGGTTCGTGGCACAGCTCGGCCATGTGTGTAAAGCGCACCGCGCAATCGGTGGCGTATTGCATGTCCTCCGCCCCCGGGTGCTTGCCGGCCTTCTCCAGATACTCCAGCCGTTTGGCGCGCATGTAGGCGAACATCGCCGGCGACTCGTAATGGCCTTCCGTGCACCAGAGCACGCAATCGTCGCCCATCCAGCGCAGGCCGATGCGGCGGAAGCACTTTTCTATCGCCACCCCATTGCCGCGGGTGTCCGCCCAGATCTGATTGGCGCGCGTCCAGTTGTGCAGCGTGTAACGCGTGTAGAGCTCTGCCAACTGCCGGGCATCGGCGGCGAAGCGTAATAACGGCACCTGCCCGATGGGCCAGGTATCTTCTATAGGCTCGTCGAGCAGCACGCTGCAGGCGACGCTGGCCACGCACGCTACGCCCTTCTCGTTGCACGTTCCCCAGCTCTCGATGTACCCCGTGCGTGGTTTGCGCAATGTCAGGTTTGGCGTTTCAGGCTTGAGCTGCCGCAGGCCGGCGTATGGACGGGGCGTCCGCCAGCGGTAGCCGACCGGCTGCGGAACCCGTGGGAATCCCTCCGCACTTTTGCCGCCCAGTATGCCGTCCGGCCCGTCCATCAGCACGCCGGAGCAGTGTCCCGGTTCCGGCTGAAGCTGATGGCTCCAGTACCAGGTGTCGATGTGCTGCCGGAAGACAACGTAATCGTAGACCGCGGCTTCGCTCAACGAGCAGTCTGCGCCCGCCGCCAACCCGCGCAGATACTCGACTCGCTCGGGATAAATTTCTTCTAACTCGGGGTAAAGCGCGTAATCCGGCGGCGTCTCCATCCGTCCCGTCACATATTGCGCCAGCTCGGTGCGCGACATCGCACCCAGAGTCGGCTTGAGGTAGCGGTCATCCAAGGTTTCTGCGATGCGCTGGGAGAGACATTCCCGTCCGAGCGCCTTCCCAGTTGCTTCGCCATTCGCAAACGGAATAATCGGAATAATATCAACGGTGCCCATAACAGTATTGCCTCATTTATATCTCCAGGCGATACAGGAAGGCCTCGCCGGTCGGGTATTCATCTGGTGTGTGGCGAAACACCCGACTTAAGTGCAGCAGGATGTGCCCGTTCCGCCGGTCTTCGTGGGCATAAAAGCTCGACAGCATAACGGGTAAGGGCCCGTCCTCCGGCTGCCAGGTGTCGATGGGGTAGACGCTTTCACGGATGAGCAGCAGGCTGTCGGGATCAACCTTGCCGATGACCAGCGGGTAGCGCGGGTAGCTGCCGCGCGGGTTCTCCGGTGAGACGTTGCCCAACCAGTAAAGCCTTCCGCTGGAATGCTGGAAAAGTTGCGAGCTGGAGCTTGGTGAATAGCAGGTCTCGCCATCTGTATACGTCCAGGGTTCCGGGGGTGTCCAGGTCCGACCTTCGTCATGGGAGATGGAGAACCACTTGACGCCGGGCTGGTCGGGAATGGATTCGTTGCTGCCCCGCATGACCATCAGCAGACGGCCATCCGGTGCCTGCGCGATCGTCGGCTCCAGGCAGCCGCGGCTGGAGCGCGCCATCACACCCCGGCCGGGCGTGGGATGGAAGAGCGTGCGCTCAAGGAGCTTCATGGGACGACCTCCCGGGTGAAGTCGAAGGCGTAGAGCCTGCCTTTGCTGATCTCAAGCATGACGGCAAGCGGCACATCTGCCGCGGGGAACGCATCCTTCCCCTGCCAGCGCACCGCCGCCTCGCGGTGGTCGCCGTTGATCGGCACGGAATCCTCGAAATCGAACCCCTCGATCGGCTTTCCGTCGAGTCGATTGACTAGCGCGGCGCGGACGAACCCATCGGACCGGGTGGCCACGTTCAGTGCCAGGCGGTTCTCCGCGCCGTCGCGTGGCGCCAGTTCCAGACGTTCCAGCAGCGGGGCGTGATACCCGAGCAGGCGGTCCTTCGGCCATTTGGCCAGGCCAATGTGGGTGAAACCGCCGGGGTCCATCATGGCTTTGAGCTGCGGGTCGCGTTTCCACTGGTGGTTGAGGAACCAGCCATGGCGGTGGGCGTCGCCGGTGAAGTAGAGCCAGCTTTCCTCGCCGACATCGATCGGCGAGGAGGCGGTATACAGGCAGCCACGCGCCCACGCGGGCATACGCTCCGGCGTCAGCCAGTCGGGCCGGCCGGGGAAGTGCGTCCACCGTCCACCTCGCTCGTGCTGATAAACCAGCGCGATGTCGGTGCGGCCGAAGTTGCCGAACTGGTTGCGGGTGTCGGACAGGTAGGGAAATTGATGGCGGAAGTGCCAGAGAAAGCCGATCGTCGGCCCCGGTGTGGGCATCATCCCGATGCCGTAGTAGTCGCCGGTGTTGAACCCCCGCGCGGCGGCGGCGATGTCGTCATATTCATCCGGCACCAGCGCGCTGACCGGTTCGGTGGCCCCCTCGCGAGTCCACTCTGAGCTGAACCAGCATCGGCGGGGTAGACCGCGGACGTAGCGCGACCGCTCGATCATCACGACGGCACGACTGGTATATGGATCCCAAACACTGTAAATCCCGTCAGCGCTCTGGTAAAGTGGCTGTGGATCGACGGTCCAGCGAATCCCGTCGGTCGAGTAAGCGGTATGCGACGCCCAACCACTCAGCGGATGATTGTGCCAGCCGAAGGCGCGATATCGCATATCAGCGGGTGCTGTCGGATCGATGAGCACCGAGTGACTGATGAACAGCAGATTGGTCAGATGATTGGCGGTTGAACCTGTGCAATCCATGACTCCGTAGTGCGGCTTCCGCCAGGTCAGCCCGTCGTCGCTCTCTGCGCAGGCGATGCGGGCGGAGGAGTCGCGACCGTTCCACTCGCGCGGGAAGGCGGCATACCACATACGGAACACACCGCCGTCGTGGAGGACCGAGCCGTAAAGCTGCGCACCCGAGCCGTCAGCCTCGGTGTCGCAGTGGATTACCGGCTCGGGCAGCACAACCGGCTCGGTCTGGATGAACTGCATCCCCGGCGAGAGCCAGGTGATCTGCGGATGACCTTCACAACACGGGTGCATCGCTGCTCCTCTTTACTTCACAACCGAAACGTGGTGCCCGCGATGAAGCGCGTGCCGCCGTTGGGAACACCGTCATCGAGATTGTAATAATACGCGGTGAAGATGCGACCGTCTTCCAACTGCGTGGCGACGGGATAGCCCAGGTCGCCGCAAAACGCGTCATCGCGAATAACGAAGTCCACGCTCCACGTCCGTCCGCTGTCTTCGCTGAGCATCCCGCCGATGCCGAAGGGCGGTTTGCGCCGTCCATACAGCACGACGATGCGGTCATCGCGCAGCAGCAGCGGGTAGGGAGAGCGGTAACCGGCGTCGCTGGTGGCCAGCGAGCGGTAGGTCGGAAGCACCCGGCCGGCCGGGTCATGTGTCATACGCGGGTGGCTGTGTTGGCCAGGCTGCCGTCGCGCGATCCACGGCGAGTGGCCCAGCGTACCGATCAATCGTGGTTCGCTCCAGCTCAACCCACCGTCGGTAGACCGGCTCATGCACGGCCAGTTGCCCTGGTGCGAGCCGGCGTTCTGTCGCATCATGTAGCACTGCAGCTCGCCGTCGGGCAACTGAATCAGCGCGTTGTACGTGTAACCCCATATGCCCGTCGGATCGCGCGCGATCGGGTTGATGTATTCCCAGCTCAACCCGTGGTCGTCGCTCAAGTAGAGCGCTGCCTCCTTGTAGCCGGTCGGGCAGGCGCCGGTGCCGATGGTGAGGACGACGAGGAAACTACCGTCCGGCAGGCGCACCGGTGGATGCGCGTTGAGCAGCACGGACTCGGCGTGCGCGGGCGGAGCGAACACCGTCGGGACGCGCTCCCACGTCCGGCCTTTGTCCGTAGAGCGCAGCGAGAACGTCACGTAGCGCGGCAGCGTCCCGCCCCAGGCTGGATCGTTTACGACATCGCCGGCGAAGCAGCGGCCGAAGAAGAAGCATGTGCCGGGCGCCGACATGTCGATTTCCTCGCGCTCGCTGTCCGCGGGCCAGAGGCGCTCCCGCAGCGCATCGATGGTGTCCCCACGCTTCCAGAGAATCACCTGCTGCTCGTCCGGCCAGGTGAGGCCATGATCGGTTGAGCGGGTCAGCACTTGCTCGGAACGCTCCATATATTGAAAATCGTGGGGGAACTCATTGGTGTGCCGGTACTCCCAGGGGGCACGATTGAACACCACTGCCAGTTCGCCGTTGCCGAAGTTGAACATGCCCCCCTGGCGAGGATGGCCGCAATAGACGCCCGGATAGCGGGCGATGACGATATGCTCAAGTTCGGTAAGTTTCACTTGTGCAGGCGTGTTGCTCATGTTGTTATCCTCGAAATTCAATGGATAAACGCCATCCGCATTATTACAGAAGTGAAGGGGGTCCGCAACCATGAGCAGCAGGAAGCACCTCTCTCATGACGAATGAAGTTAACGCCCGATCGCGGATTTTGTTGGGAAACATGCATGATCGAAACCTACGAAACTCATGCCAAAGGCATCCGAATTGTGCCGGGTCAGTGGCGACCACACTACCCATTCGAGCAGATTGCCTGGGTCAGCCCGCCCTGGCCGAGCCAGGATTACTGCTGGCTGGACTTCCCGGAAGCCATCTTCACGGATCAGGGCCTGCTGTTTCTCAGCCACGTGAACCCCAAGGTGACGGCGGAATTTCCCGATCTCCCGCCGGTGCCCTGCTCTTTTTCGAGGATTCCCTCGACGCGGTGGCACGCCACTTTACCTGATGAGGAGAGAGATGACCGCACCTGAAAAGCATGACATCCACCGGAAGAGAGAATCTAGCGGCAAGCTGTTCTTCAACCAGGACAGCGACAACCACTATTACCATCCCCTGCCCGGAGAGATGACTGTAAAGCACCTGAACCGGATCGTCGATCCGTTGAATCATACCCACACGCGGGTGTTCGTGCTGGGCGCCAACGCGAAATTCGCCACCTTCCCGAGCACGGCCTGGGAGGTCATCACCGATGCGCTGTTACCGGACGATGCGGCGCGATTCACCGGCGTCGCGGACTCCGGCGCGGCGGATGATCCGTGGTTCCATCGCTCCGCAATGAACTTGCGCGCGCTGTTCGCACAGGGGATCGACCCGCCGGCATACATGCTGGCGCGCGCACGACGATATGGCATGGAAGGTTGGCTTTCGGTTCGTATGAACGACGGTCATGCGCGAAATCAGCCCGATCACCCGCTCAACAGCCGCTTTTATCGCGAGCACCCCGAATACTGGACGGTCGGCAACACGCTCGGTAACGCGTGGGATTATGCGCTGGCGCCGGTCCGCGCTCACTTCTTGGCGCTGATCACCGAACTACTGGACCGCTACGATCTCGACGGCATCGAGCTGGACTGGAACCGCTCCCCCAACCACTTCCGGGACGGGCATTACGATGAAGGTCGCGCCATACTCACCCGGTGGATGGGCGAGGTGCGGCAGGCGGTCGAGGCGACCGCGGCGCGCCGGAAACACCGGATCCAACTGGTTGTGCGCGTGCCCGCGCGCCCCGAAGTGGCGCGCGGGATCGGTCTCGACGCCGTCGCCTGGGCGCGGCGCGGCTACGTCAATCGCCTCATCGTCGGGCCTTATAAAGGCACGACCGACTACGACGTGCCCGTCGAGCAATGGAAGCGCTTGCTGCGCGGGACCGGTGTGCCGGTGACAGTCTGTCTGGAGCACGTGGTATCCTTCTTCCCCGGCGCCCCCAACCGCTGGTCGCACTTCTGGTGCATGACGCGGGAGCAACTGCGCGGCGCCGCTATCGGCGCGCTGCATCGCGGCTCCGACGGTATCTACCTCTTCAACCATATGAGCCGGCCGGCGGACGATCCCGAGCTGTTCCGCGAGCTGGGTGATCTCAACACGCTTGAGTCTACGGGCCGGGACTACCTGGTGACCTGGGTTTCGCCGGAGATACCCGGGCAACCCATCCCGTGCGACTTGCCACGCATCATCGAGCCTGGCGGTACGGCGGCATTCCGCATTTACACCGGCCCGAAGCCAGCGCGCGGTGTCCTCGGCACGGTGTTCCTAACCCTCGCCGGTCCTGTCCGTGAGGCGCATCCTGGCCTCTACGTGACGGTAAACGACCACCCGACTGAACAACAGATCGCCGGAACCAGCCCGGTATTTCCCGATCACGCGCGCCTGCCGTTCCTCGTGGCGTCCGACAGCTTTTCCAGGGGATACACTAATATCGAGGTGAGGAATGGCACCGTGGAGGAGATCGAGATCAATGGCGTCGAGCTGACCATGCGGTTCCCCGGTTGACAGCATCAATTGGACTAATCGCGCAACGCCTGCCAGTTCTCCCGGTATTCCTTGCCGTTTTCCAGATAAAACCGGAACGCCTCATGACTCATCTCCGGCGGGATGCCGCCTTCCGAGCGCAGGATGAAGCTGCCGTGGCGCGCGCCTATCGCGATCACTTGCCGCAGGTGCGTGTCCAGCTCGGGTAGGCTCATCCGTCCGATGAACTTGCTGACACCGCCGGCGATGACCATCCGACCGGCGTATTTCGCGAGGAGCGCGTCGAGATCGATCCCGTCGGTCGGGCCCAGCGGGTCCATCATGTCGATGCCGGCGTCCGCAAGGTCGTCCATGATGGGCAGGATATGTCCGTGTGAATGCACATGCAGGAAGGCTCCGCGTGCGTGGCACAGCTCCGCCAGGCGCGCGTGCCAGGGTTGGATGAAGCGGCGATACAGCGCCGGCGAGATCAACAGACTGTTGCTCGATCCCAGGTCATCGCCGATGAACAGGCAGTCGGCCCCGGTGTCGAGCACTGCTTCGGTACAGGCCAGCGTGTGGTCGCCAATGCGGGCGATGATGGCATCGGCATACGCCTCATCCGCCACCATATCCATCAGGAGCTTGTCGAATGGCCTAAACAGGTAATGCGCCCCGGAAAAGAACCCGTGCAGCTTGACGATGGTGAAATACTGCACATCCTTGAGAAAGGAGACGGCCTCGCGAATTTCCGTATAGCGCTCCGGGTCGCGGAGATCGGGCATCGGCACGCTGGCCGGATCGCCGCCATCCTCCAGCGGGAGACAAACGGCCTCCGAGCTGGCAGGCCGGCGCGTGTAGCGCCAGATGGCGCCATTTTCGTATTGCACGAGCTGCTCGTGTTCGTCTTCGCGCAGGAGGGTGGTCCGCAGGCGCGCACTGCCGGCTTCCGCCACGTCGCGGTCGAGAAAGCGCAGCATCTCCACCATCAACGCCGAGTCCCGCCGCGCTGCCGGCCGAGTGCCGCGCGCGATCAACCCGGCATAACGCGGAATGAATTTCTCTTCCGCCTCGATGTCGAAAAAGTCTTCGAAAAAGGGGATGCGGTCCGGTTCCTCGCGGTGCAGCATCGCCAATACGCGCTCACGTGGGGTCATGGATGGCCTTCCGGTTTCTCGAACACGATAGTCCCGATCCACATGGCGTCCGTGCAATTGCTGTAGGCCAGGTCCAATACCTCGCCGCCCAACAGGTAGACGGTGTCATTGCCGACAAGCGACACCTTCGGCAGGCACCAGTAGTCACGGAGTGTGCTCGATGGATCGGACCAGGGATTCTGCGGTTGCCAGGGATCAGCCGGCGCCGGCGGCAACCTGGTGGGTAACAAACGATAGGTTTGAGATTGCGTGTCAAACAGGATCACTTCGAGGTTGGCGCGCGGCGTGCCCGACCGATCACCGCCGAAAGGGTGCTCCACCCGGTTGCCACCACGAATCCCGGCCATGATCAATATGTATCGGTTCGATACCGTAACGGCGGGGGCGCCTTGAATGCCGAATGGAAGATCCGGCAACTGATCCCACCGGCAGGTCCGCGGGTCATAGCAATAGGCGTCGCCGCAATGCCAGCTCTGGCGATCGGGGTCATGATAGATATGGTCGTAAAAACCACCGAAAACGTATAACTTCCCCTCCGCCGTTGCGGTGGTGGGACACTCACGCGCCAGGCCGGGGAGCGGCGCGACATCGTTCCAGCCGCGCTGTGGTTCAGTCAGGTCGATAGACTCTACGGCACTGACGTGCGGGCCGGCGCGATCACCCGAGAACGGCGCGCCGCCGAAGCAGGCTTGCCCGCCGATCACATAGAGCGTTGTGCCTACCAGGGCGAGACCCGGCAGAAAGCGACCGGTACGCATGGGGGGAAACTCGTCCCATCCCCAACTGTCCTGCTGACGGCGAAGACAGAAGATGCGTGGGCTGGTCAGATCGCGCTTTTCGCCAGGTTGCCACTCGTCATTGAATCCTGCATTCTCCGCGTTGCGCATGGCGCCGGTTAGCAGGTAGAAATCAGCGCCGAGTCCAATGCCTTCCGGCCAGAAGGCGCCCACTGGCGCGTCAGGGAGCCGACTGAACTCCGAGCGATGGGGATTGAAGGCCCAGGTTTCGCGGCAGTAACGAAGTCGCCGTGACCAGCGAATCTGGTTCACCTCTTCTCGGGTGGCTGTCGAGGACGGACGCTGATAGTCAGTGGCATCAAAGGCAAACCCACAGGCATAGACGATCAAGTCGCCGAGTAGACCCTGGGCCTGCCCTTTGACCGGGCGGGGAAGGTTCGGACCGCGTGTCCAGGTGATATCGACGATGCTGTCAGCTAAGCAGGAATTGCGCATACAGAACCTTTCGAGTCGATGTTCTGTATAACACCGACCTGTTGCTTTCAGTATAAGGAGAAGTGTCTTGCGAAACAAGGCACTGATGCGACGGTGTCTTGTCTGCCATTATTTTTCGACTTTTATTGCCATCGACAGGAAATGCCTGCGAACCAACGAAGGTAATTGCTACAGGGGTGAAGCCGGTATGATCGAACGATTCATTGCCATCGACCATGTGTGTGCCTGGCCAAATCTAACGCTGATGCGTGATGGCACGATCCTGGCGCCAATTCGTCGCCGAGTCGTGCTTCTTCTTCCGCAGCCGCGACGAAGGACAGACATGGGACGAAGGCGTGATCATTGGCGCCGGGGATTACGATGAAACTACCGCGCTGCACCTGGGTGACGGGCGCTGGATCGCCGTCGCGCGGACGTTGAAAGTCGCGGAGCTGCGCCAGTTCCGCTCCGACGACGATGGACGCTCCTGGCAGCCGGCGCAGGTGCTGAGCCTGCCGGGCCAACACTCGGCGCACCTGTTGCGCCTGCATGACGGGCGCATCCTGCTGTGCTACGGCAACCGCTGTGTCGGCCAATCGGGCATCGACGTGCGCGTCAGCGCGGATGACGGTTACACCTGGAGCCGACCGCTGCGCGTGGTGCCATCACGGGCATGACTGGTTCCCGCGCGACGATCATGGCGGAGTGGGGTCGGCGCGGCCATAATCGAGCACCTGCTGCGCCGACCCCGCTCCGCCATGATCGTCGCGCAAGAAACCGACGATGGTGACTCCGTTGACGCGAGCGCGTGGCGCGTAGTCTATCAGTTCGTAATAATCACCGATAAAGGCCTCCGGCGGCTTGCAATACGCGTTATTGCATCCCCAGTCGACCTGCCCGGAGCTGTCCGACCAGTTGGCGCTGTGATCCCACGTCCAGAAGAAACGATGGGTAAACGCCGGGCGTTCGACCGATGATGTACCATGAAAGCGCAGGCCGTTTTCCGTCACTTGGAGGCGTTCGAGGACATCCCACGCGCCGGTCAGCAGGCCAAACGCATTCCCTGCGATGACTGCCAGCCGTTTTCCCTGCGTGCCGATAACCGGAACTATCGCGTAGGCGTCGGGGCCAAGGTCATGGGGACAGGGGATTTCCAAGCGAAGGCAGATTTCATACGAGGCTTGATCGCCAGGCAGCAGGAAGACCAGGCAATCGACCTCTTCTATATCCTGCGTTGTGACCGGGAGCCACTGGAATAACTCGCTGCTCTGCGCAAAATGCGTTTGGAATGCCTTCTGTAAGGTCTCCGTATGGAAAGGGTCGGCAACGACTGTTATCCGTCCCGTGCTGCCTTCGCGCAATTCGAGCATTTCCAGCCTCCGCTTCTCACAATCGTATTGCATACTACCGCTATACAGCCTTACTTATCAATGGGATAATAATGAAACGACAGAGGTGCACCATGCTCTCCAACATCGAACACCTGCAGGTAGACTACGCGCGCGACCGTTATGCCGGCCATCCGCGCCAGGGCGGCATCTTTAACTTCGGCGATGGCGAGATCGCCGTGCTCTACAACCGGGCGCCGTGCGCCTACCGGGAGCCGGCGGACGTGGGGCATGATTTCGGTGGTTACCACACCCGCTCACAGGTCATCCTCGCGCGGAGCTATGATGACGGTCGCACCTGGAACCGCGCAAACGACGTCGTGGTCTTCGACCAGACGGCGTCGGTCGACGAGCGCTATGCGTGGTTGCGCCAGGTCGAGGATAATCCGGACACCCGGCGCGAGGTGATCGACCTGAACGCGCCGGACAGCGCCATCTTTTTCGGTCGCACCTGGGCGGGACCGGGCGACCCGCCGGAGATGCTCGCCTTCGCCATTCGCTCGGCGGATCGCGGGCACACGTGGGAGCGCGTCCCCACGCCGCTGCGACCGCCGACGAAGCAAGGCGCCATCCTCAAGGACGGCCACCCCGCGGTGCGCATGCCGGACGGTACCCGCCTTGTGGTCGCCAGCCACGCCGGCGGCGTCTGGCTCCTCGGCAGCGACGACCAGGGGTTGACCTGGGAGGGCCTGGCGCGCGTGTGCAGCGACCCCACCGGCTTCGGCCGACCGACCTACGCCGGCCTGCTGCGCCTGCCCTCCGGCCGCCTGCAGTGCTACAGCCTGAACATCGGCGGCTGGCGCGACGCCATCCAGATGTGCTGGTCCGACGACGGCGGATACTCGTGGTCGGTCCCCAAGCCGATCGTGCGCTGGGGACAATCCCCCTGGGTGGCGCGGCGCAGTCCGGAAGCGTGGGCGACCGGACCAGCCTTCGGCAAGCACTACCGCTCCCCCTGGCCGATGTGGATGGCCGACGGTCGCTTGGCCGTCATCTTTGCCCGGCGCAAGCCGCCCTTCGGTATCGGACTGATTATGAGCGAGGACGAAGGCGAATCCTGGAGTCCGGAGCAGATCGTGCGCGACGACGCCAGCACACCGGACATCGGCTACATCGTGGCCACCGAGACGGCGCCGAACCACATCTTCGCCGCGTATTATTACACCCTCGATGACGGCAACGGCTTCGGCGGCACGCGCTTCATCGCCGGCACGCATCTGGACCTGTAAGGGGATGACGTGATGGATACCGGTCAGATCATCGATGTCACATGGGCCCGCGGACCGAACCTGCCGCACCCGATCAAAGGCCAGGCGCAGGGGGTGATCGACGGCCGTATCGTGTATGCCGGCGGATTCGCCTTCGACAACACCGGCTACGAGCGTCCGGCGGCCACCCTCTCGAAGGCGGAGGTCGATCCGCTCATGCGGCCGCGGCAGATGCGCTACTGCAACGAGGCCTGGCTCTTTGACCCGGAATCATCGCATTTCACCCGGCTCCCCGACGCGCCGGTGGCCGCCTTCTGGCCGGAAGGCACAGCAACCGGCGGGGATTTCTACCTGCTGACCGGCACGATGCGCGATCCGGCGAACGCGCGCCTCGGTTGGCAGACCGGCGAGAAGGTGGACCTGACCAGCCCGCGCGTCTTTCGCCTGTGCTGTTATGGCGAGCACTGGCAGTGGTCCGAGTTGTTCCCTATGCGTATCGGCCGGTTCCTGCCGTCGGTGGCGGTAGTTGACTATATGCTGTATGTCATCGGCGGGCAGGCCAACTTCGGCGGCGCCGCCTATTCCGGCGACCGGCCAGGACCGTATATCAACGCGGTAGAGGCGCTTGATCTCAACTGTTTTACCGGCTGGCGAGATGTTGCCCCGCTGCCCGGCATTGGGCGTTCCAACGCAGCGGTGACGGTTGCTGATGGCAAGGTGTATCTGTTCGGCGGGTTCTACGATCACATCTACCACGACCCGAAGACGATGGGGCTGTTTTGCGGCGATGCGTACTGCTTCGATCCCCAAACACTGCGCTGGGAGCAACTGCCCGACCTGCCCTTCGGTCTGTCCGGCGCAACGGCAGTGACGATCAAGGATCGCTTCATCCTGTTGGTCGGCGATATCAACGGTGGCGAGAAGGTGGTGCACCCCTTCACCGGAGACCGTTCCGGCAAGCCAAAGGCCAACTACGACGTGCTCTGCTTCGACGCGCAGGACGGTATGTATCGCACGCTGCCGACGAAGCTCTCGCCCGGCCCTATCGATCCCTTCGATCCCCAATATCCCGAAACCGATCCTTCCTATTCCGCCCGTGGATACTGGCTTACGAAGGGGGATGCCATCGGGGATACCGTCTATCTGCTGGGAGGCGAAGTCACTGATTTCGCGTATAGCAACTGCTCGGATGCCGTGTGGATCGGCGCTGTCACGTTCGGCTAAACGAAGCCGAAGAAGCGGACCGCATTCTCGCACAGGATCAGGCGCAACGTGCGTTCGGGCAGCCCGGAACAGAGCAGCGGGAACAGCGTCCAGCGCAGGCCGATGGAATTCAGGTCGGAGCCGATATGCCCGTGGGTGTCGATGATCGGGCACGGCGGTATGGGAAATGGCCGTGAAGCGCGATCCTCTATCGTGATCCCATGCTCGGCAAGTAGCCGGAGAGCGTTGCGGCCAAGGATCAGTGCCCGCTCCGCCCCGCGCCGGAGCAGGTAGCGCACGGCCGCCGCCAGCGCCTGCGCCCCGGCATCGAGCTGCCCCTCCTCCACCGCGAGCATCGACACCGTGCCGGTCCGCAGGTCGGGTTTGACCCAGTCGGTCGACTTGAATCCGGCGTGCGCGAAGGCGACCGGACGTCCGCCGTCAACGGCGAGGATCAACCCGTAGGGATCGAAATAGGCCTTTCCGGCCACATCAGCGAGGAACACCTCGGGCGTCATTGGACCGGTCGCATAACAACCGCATACCCGGCGGTTCCATAAATCAACGATCGGCTCCACCTGCGCCGGGGTAAACGTCATCATTTTCATGGCTTAGCTCACAAGGCATGCTCGGTACGAGCGATCACCTCGTCCTGCATGGCAGGACTTAAGTGAATGAAGTAATCGGAATAGCCGGCGACGCGCACGACAAGATCCCGGTATGCTTCGGGATGGACCTGGGCGTCCCGCAGCACATCGGCATCGACTACGTTGATTTGAATCTCAAAGCCACCCCGGCGCAGGAACGTCTCGATGATGCCGCGCAAAGCCTGCTGGCCCCGTTCATCCTGCAACATCATTTTCGAAAATTTAGCGTTATGCACCACGCCGCCCAATGCGGCTCGCTGGCACCATTTTGTCGTCGATAACACGGAGGCTGTCGGACCGGCGTGCTCCCGTCCCTGCGCCGCCCCGGCGCCATCTGCCAGCGGCTGATGAGCGTTGCGCCCATCGGGTGTGGCGATGGTTTGCTCCCCCAGGAACACATGCTTCACCCAGCAGAAAAATCCCGGCACATAGCGATGATGCGCGCAAGATCAGCTTCAGTACGATCACATTGCGCGAGCGCAAAGTGGATATATTGCTCTGCGGGTCTGGGCGCGGCAAATGCTGCGCTCAGCGCCAGGGAGAACAGAAGTATGAGCGAACAGAGAACATGAAAGACCGGCAGATCCATTCTCATAATATCTCACTTTTGAATGCCAATCACGACGAACTCGCGTCCGACGTTGCTGATACCTGGACGGATTAACGCTTCGCTAACCGCTCTGCTACCGCATCATCGAGCATGCGGAAGAGCAACAATTGATTGACTGCGCTCATCGGCGCCATCTTATCCGGCTTGAACGGCAGGGGCACTTCCGCGTCGCCGATCTTCCAGCTTTGCTCGATATGCGCCAGCGCGCCTTGCGCATTGTTATTGACATCCGGATCGGTCACATAGCAGGTCACCAGCTGCACCTGCGCGTTGCGGATCCACATGGCGAAATCTTCACCATAGGTGCTGAGGCCGATGTATCCCATCCAGACCAGCAACTCGCCTGGTTTCGTATACTGCTTGAATGGTGCCTCGCCGCGGTCTTCGACGTGGATGGGGATGAACGGCGATTTGACCGCATACATGATCTCGAACGCCACCACGTGGTCGGGACTGGCCAGTTTGACCGTGCCGCCTTCATGAATGCGTTTGACGATCACGTCGGCAGCGTTTGCGATCTGACGTTGCACGCGCTGGCTCCCCTGGTCTTTGATTAACCAGTTGATG
>Ga0315284_10002065_pt1 | contig 28796 bp, 24 predicted proteins | sample YL17G09_16_MG_FD_203696 | JGI IMG/M metagenome (GOLD analysis project Ga0315284, IMG submission 203696) | Sediment microbial communities from Yellowstone Lake, YNP, Wyoming, USA - YL17G09_16 | ecosystem: Environmental > Aquatic > Freshwater > Lake > Sediment | place: USA: Wyoming | collected...
TGGGCGTATCCTACGTGCCCAGTAGCGCCAATTTCGTGCTGGCGCGGTTCGGCGACCGGGCGCTGGCGGTCCGCGATGGCCTGCGCGAGCGCGGCATCCTGGCCCGCGACCGCAGCTATGAATTGCCCGGATGCGTGCGGTTCACATTGGGAACGCCGCCGCAGACCCGCCGCTTGATCCGGGCATTGCGTGAAGTGCTGGGGTGAGAAGCTGTCAGCCATCAGCTATCAGCTTTCAGCTATCAGTTGTCCGGTACCCAGAGTGGCCGCTATCGAAGCTGAAAGCTGATAGCTGATAGCTGAGAGCTAAGTCATATGAAAACACGGTCAGCCACAGTCGAGCGGATAACAACGGAAACGCAGATTCGGGCGCGCCTGGTGATTGACGGGCGGGGACGGTCGCGGGTGTGGACCGGCATCCGCTTCCTGGACCACATGCTGGAACTGTTCGCCCGCCACGGCGGCTTCGATCTGGCACTGCAAGCGGCCGGCGACCTGGACGTGGACCAGCATCACACCGTGGAAGACGTCGGCATCGTGCTGGGGCAGTGTTTCGATCGCGCGCTGGCCGGCCGCCGGGGCATCAACCGCGCCGGCTATTTCCTGATGCCCATGGACGAGACGCTGGCCGTGGCCGCCGTGGACTTCGGCGGACGGCCGTTCCTGGTTTACAGCGCGCCGCTGCGCCCGCGGCTGGTGGGCGACCTGCAGGCGGAATTGCTCGAGGATTTCTTCGGCGGCTTCACCAGCCAGGCCCGGGCCAACGTCCATCTGAAGGTGCTCTACGGCCGTTCGTCGCACCACAAGATTGAGGCCCTGTTCAAGGCCTTCGCGCGAGCCGTCCGCGTGGCTTGCTCCCGCGACCGCCGCCTGCTGAAGGAACTGCCGAGCACGAAAGGACTGCTGTGAAAGAAGCTTTCAGCTATCAGCTTTGGCCTACGTCAGATTTCGTGACGGACAACTGAGAACTGAAAACTGACAACTGACAACTGATAGCTGACAGCTTTATGATCGCCGTTATTGATTACGGGGCCGGCAACCTGCATTCAGTCTGCAACGGGCTGCGCGCGATGGGCGCCGAATTCCTCGTGGCGCGCGAGCCGGCGGAACTCGATCGGGGCACACGCATTCTTCTTCCCGGCGTGGGGCACTTCGGGCAAATGATGCAGGCGCTCGGGCGGCAGGGCCTGGCAGCGCCGCTGCGCGGCCGCCTGGCCTCCGGCACGCCCTATTTCGGCATCTGTCTCGGCATGCACGCGCTGTTCGAAGCCAGCGAGGAAGCGCCCGAGACGCCGGGCCTAGGCCTGTTGCCCGGCACTGTGCGGCGTTTCCCGGCCGGCCTGCGCGTTCCCCACATGGGCTGGACCGCCCTGGAACTGGCAGGGACGGGCATTCTTGCCCGTCCAGGTATGTACTACTTCGCGCACTCCTATTACGTGCCCGACAGTGTTGAAGGGGTCTCGGCCTATGCCCGCCACGGCCTGCGGTTCGCGGCGGTCATCGAGCGCGGCAACCTTGCCGGCTGCCAGTTTCACCCCGAGAAGTCCGGCTCTCACGGGCTCGCATTGCTCCAGCGTTGGGCAACGCAAGAGACCTTGGACCTGGGACCTGGGACCTTGGACCCGGAGGACGTTTAATGCCGGCCAAGCGCATCATTGCCTGCCTGGATGTGAAGGACGGCCGGGTGGTCAAGGGCATCCAGTTCGTCCGGCTTCGCGATGCCGGGGACCCGGCCGAACTGGCCGCCGCCTACAGCGAGGCCGGGATCGATGAAGTCGTGTTCCTGGACATCACCGCCTCGGCGGAAAAGCGCGGTCTGATCGTTGAAACCGTGGAGCGGACGGCGCAAAAAGTTTTTATCCCGCTGGCGGTGGGCGGCGGCGTGCGCTCGGTCGAGGACGCCCGGCGGCTCCTGCGCGCCGGCGCCGACAAAGTCAGCGTCAACACCGCCGCCGTCGAGCGCCCGGCGCTGCTCACCGAGCTTTCCAGGGAGTTCGGGTCGCAGGCGGTGGTGCTGGCCGTCGATGGCCGCCGGACGCCCGGTCGCACAACTCACTGGACCGTGTTCACCTACGGCGGGCGCACGCCCACCGCACTGGAGGCGGTGGGGTGGGCGGCCGAGGGCGAGCGGCTCGGCGCCGGCGAGATCCTGCTCACCTCGATGGATTGCGATGGCACCAAGGCCGGCTTTGATTGCGAGCTGACCCGCGCCGTTTCCCGCGCCGTCGGCATCCCGGTGATCGCCTCCGGCGGCGGCGGCCTGCCCGAGCATTTCTATGACGTCCTGACCGCCGGAGAAGCCGACGCCGCCCTGGCCGCCAGCATCTTCCATTACGGCGAAATCCCGGTGCTGGAGCTGAAGACGTATTTGCGGCAGCGTGGAGTGGAAGTTAGGTTGTGAGGGAATTAGCCACGGAGAGACGGAGGCACGGAGAAACAACTCTGTGGCTGTGCTTCGGACAACTCGTCACTTGTCACTTGTCACTTCGTTATGATTATTCCCTGCATTGATCTGATGGGGGGCAAGGCCGTGCAGCTCGTGCGCGGCCGGGACAAGGCGTTGGAGCGCGACGACCTGCCCGCCCTGCTGCGGGACTTTGCCGCCTTCCCCGAAATCCAGGTGATCGACCTGGACGCCGCCATGGGCAGCGGCAACAACAATGCCATGGTGCGCCGGCTGTGCGGGCAGGCCGCCTGCCGCGCCGGCGGCGGCATCCGGACCGCAGCGCGCGCTGTGGAAATCACGCAGGCGGGCGCGCGCAAGGTAATTGTGGGCACCTCCGCCTTCCAGCCTTCCGGCCTGAACCTGCCGTTCCTCGAGAAGCTGCGCGAAGCGGTGGGCGCCGCCCGCGTCATCGTGGCGCTCGACTCGCGCGAGGGGCACATCGTAGTAAAGGGCTGGCGCGAGCGGACCGGGCTCTCGGCCGAAGACGTCGCGAAGCAACTGGAACCATATTGCGGCGAGCTGCTGTGCACCTTCGTGGACAACGAGGGAACGATGACCGGCACCGATCTGGACTGGTTCGGCCGGCTGCGCCGCGCCACCGCGCTGCCCATCACCGCCGCAGGCGGCATCCACACCATGGACGAGATCCGCGCGCTGGATGAGATCGGCGTTCACGCCGCGCTGGGCATGGCCTTGTACACCGGCCGGCTTTCGCTGGAGGAATTGCGCGCCTTCCGCCCCCGCACGCCACTTTAGGAGAGACGCTGGAAATTATGAAGACCGATGCGTTCAATCAAAAGAAATATGGAAGGCTGCTGTTGCGCGTGCTGCCCAGGCCCATCTCCACCGAGCAGGAATACGACGAATTCGTGGCCCTGACCGGGCAACTGATGGAGAAAGGCGAAGACTCGCTTTCGCCGGAGGAAGGCGCGCTCTTGGAACTGCTTGCAATTCTGGTCCAGGATTACGATGGACGTCACTACCCGCTCGGCGAGGGATCTCCCCGGGATATGCTCTTGTTCCTGATGGAACAGCACAACCTGAGGCAGAAGGATCTGGTCCCCGTCCTTGGTTCGAGCAGTGTAGTGTCGGCGGTTGTCAATGGAAAGCGCGGAATCAGCAAGCGCCAGGCCAAGAAGCTAAGCGAGCTGTTCCATTGCTCGGCGGATCTGTTTATTTGACTGGGTAATCGGGTCACGCGTCGGCGGCGGCCTCTTCCTGGACCGCGCCGGAGCGGCGCACCACCTCCAGGAAGGCGCGGGCGGCGTGGGAAAGCTCGCGGCGCAGAGGATGCACCAGCCGGATTTTGCGCTCCACGCGCAGCTCCTTGACCGGCACTTCCACCAGCGTCCCGGCCTCCAGTTCCTGCTCCACCACCATGCGCGGGAAAAACGCCACCCCCATGCGCAACTGCACCGCCTTCTTGATGGCCTCCAGCGACGGCATCTCCAGGTCCATGATCAGCGGCACCTTGTGCTTCTGAAACGCCATCAACACCGTCTGCCGGTAGGGCGAGAGCACGTTGTGGGCGATAAAGGATTCCGAGCCCAGGTCCCGGATCGAGACCTGCTTGCGCGACGCCAGCCGGTGGCTGGGGTACACCGTGAAGGCCAGGTGGTCGGTATAGATCACCATGGACTCCAGGTTGCGGTCGCCCGGCTCGTAGGAGATCACGCCCAGTTCCACGACGTTATCCAGCACGTCGTGCGGAATCTGGCTGGACAGGCTGCGGCGCACCTCCAGCTTCACGCCCGGATAGAGCGCGCGGAACTTGTGGATGTGCTTGAGCAGGTAGATGGCGCCGCTCTCGTTGGCCCCGATGGTCAGCCGGCCGGTGTGGCTGTCGCGCAGCTCGGTGAGCGCGTTCCGCAGGTCCCGGCGCAGGTTCTCGAACTTGCGCGCATGTTCCAGCACGATCTTGCCGGCGTCGGTGAGCGTGCCGTCTTTTAGCGAGCGGTCCACCAGCCTCTCGCCCAGTTCCCTCTCCAGTTTCTGGACAGCCAGGCTGACGGCCGGCTGGGTGCGCAGCAGGCGCTGGGCGGCGCGCGAAAAGCTCTTTTCGGTGGCTACCGCCAGGAAAATATCGAGCTGGCCCAAGTCCATGGCCGCTCATTATAACAAAATCTTATCTTCTTACAAGAATTATAAATTTGCGTTATTTGCCCCAGGCAGGCAGACTTTTAGGATTCAGGCGCTAAGTGAGGCACTTGCAGAATTCAGCCAATGAGACGCCGCAACAGAGCCGCGAGCGTCAGCGAGCGGGTGCTGGCGCAGCGCTGCGTTGGCCTTGCGGGGCACCCGCTCGCTGACGCTCGCGGCTCTGTTGTCTTAAATGGAGTTTTGCAGGTGGTTCACCTGAGACCTGGGTGGAAGAGGAGGCCTCGAGTATGGATCCGAACCGCGTCTGCGTTTTCGACACCACGCTGAGAGACGGCGAGCAGTCGCCGGGCTGCAGCATGAACACGCCGGAGAAGCTGCGGCTGGCCCGGCAACTGGTGGAGTTGGGCGTGGACGTGCTGGAGGCGGGCTTCCCGATCGCCTCCGATGACGACCATGACGCCGTGCGCGCCGTGGCGCGGGAGTTCGGCTGGGTCAGCATCGCGGCGCTGGCCCGCTGCAACCGCCTGGACATCGAACGGGCGGCCAGCGCGCTGGAGCCGGCCAAGCGCCCCCGCATCCACATTTTCATTGCCACTTCCGACATCCACCTGAAGTACAAGCTGCGGCGCAGCCGCGAGGAGGCGCTGGAGGAAACGATCCGCTGCGTGGAGCAGGCCCGGCGGTACGTGGATGACGTGGAGTTCTCGGCCGAGGACGCCACCCGGAGCGACATGGATTACCTCTACCAGGTGCTGGAGGCGGCCGTGGCCGGCGGCTGCTCGACCATCAACGTTCCCGACACGGTGGGCTACAGCTATCCCGATGAATACGGCCGGTTCGTCGCCGCCGTCTGCGAGCGGCTGCGCGGGCGCGCCATCGTCAGCGTGCACTGCCACAACGACCTGGGCCTGGCCGTCTCCAACACCCTGGCGGCCATCGAGGCCGGGGCACGCCAGGTGGAAGTCACCATCAACGGGATCGGGGAGCGCGCCGGCAACGCCGCCCTGGAAGAAGTGGTTATGGCGCTGAAGGTGCGGCAGGACCGGCTGCCCTACACCACCGGCATCCGCACCGAGCTGCTGTACCCCACGTCGCAGCTTCTGACCCGCACCATCGGGGTGGGCGTGCAACCCAACAAGGCCATCGTCGGCAAGAACGCCTTCGCCCACGAGGCCGGCATCCACCAGGACGGCATGCTGAAGAACCGCCTCTGCTACGAGATCATGACGCCGCAGACGGTAGGCATTCCCGAAACCCTGATGGTGCTGGGCAAGCACTCCGGCCGGCACGCGCTCAGGGCCCGCTACGAGCAGCTCGGCTACCAGGTGGAGAAGCAGGAGCTGGACGAGATTTATCACCGTTTCACGCAGCTCGCCGACAAGAAGAAGAACATCCTGGACGACGACCTGATGGAGCTTCTGGAGCACGGGGCGGACGAGTCGGTGGCCGCCTTCCAGCTCGAGGCCATCGAGGTAGCGGTGGACGGCGCCAGCCGGGCGGCCGTCCGGCTGCTGCGCCAGGGCAAGCCGGCCGCGGGCCAGGCGGAAGCCGAGGATCCCATCACCGCCTGCTGCGCCGCCGTGGGTGTGGCCACCGGGCATCCGATTGCGGTTCAAAGCTACGCCGTGCATCTGGACGAAAGCACGCGGCTGAACTCGGCCGACATCACCGTTTGCTTCGGCAACCAGGTCTATGCGGGGCAGGCCGAGGGGCCCGACGCCATCAACGCGGCCACCAACGCCTGCCTGAAAGCCGTGAACAAATACGTGCGCAACCGGCGGGGCCCGGCGCGCCGCCCGGCAGGCTCCGAAGGCGCCCAAGCCCGTTCGGCCACCGGGGATTAGGCCGGCTGACGACTGACGGCTGACGGCCACTGATAAGACACGGGGAGAAATTATGGCGACACCGAAGGTGCAACTGATCAAGGATCTCGGTTGCGGTTCTGGAGCTTTTGTTACTTCCGACGACCCGTCGAGCCGGAAGCGGCCGGCGACCGCGAACGGCGTTGCCGACGAGCGCCCACAGCCCTCCGGAGAAACGGCGGCGGAACAGCCCGACGACAATTAGCGGCGGCCCCGCTCGGCGGGGTGGCCGCTACACGGCCGCGGTTCAAGTCAATCATGCGATTAAACATAGCGGTACTGCCTGGCGATGGAATCGGTGTCGAAGTCACCGGGGAGGCGTTGGCGGTGGTGCAACGGGTGGCCGAACTCTTCGGCCACCAGGTCGAGGCCGGGGAATACCTGATCGGGGGAGCAGCCATCCGGGCCACGGGCGAGTCGCTGCCGGCCGAGACGCTGGCCGCTACGCGCCGCGCCGCGGCCATCCTGTTCGGCGCCATCGGCGCGCCCGAGTATGACACCTGGCCGCCCGACAAGCGGCCCGAGCGGGGCCTGCTGCGGCTGCGCAAGGAACTGGACCTGTTCGCCAACCTCCGTCCGGCGCGCATCTTTCCGGGTCTGGAAGCGGCGTCGCCGCTGCGCGCCGACATCGTGACCGGCACCGACCTGCTGGTGGTGCGCGAGCTATCCAGCGGGCTTTACTATGGCACGCCGCGCGGCATTGAAGGCGATTGCGCGGTGAACACCCTGCGCTACACGCGGGCGGAAATCACGCGGGTGGCGCGGGTGGCGTTCGAGCTGGCGCGCGGGCGCCGCCGCAAGCTCACCTCCGTGGACAAGGCCAACGTCCTGGAAACCTCGCAGTTGTGGCGGGCGGTGGTCACCGAGATCGGCAAAGACTACCCCGACGTGCAGCTCGAGCACGCCCTGGTGGACAGTTGCGCCATGCGCCTGATCACCAGCCCGCGGGCCTTCGACGTGCTCCTCACCGAGAACATGTTCGGCGACATCCTGACCGACGAAGCGGCAGTGCTGGCCGGTTCCATCGGCATGCTGGCTTCGGCGTCGCTGGGCAACGGCCCCGGCCTGTACGAGCCGGTGCACGGCAGCGCCCCGGACATCGCCGGGCAGGACAAGGCCAACCCGCTGGGCGCCATCGGCTCGGCCGCCATGATGCTCCGCCATTCGTTCGGCCTGGAGGAAGAAGCGCGGGCCATCGAGCGCGCCGTCGAGGAGGCCCTGGCTCAGGGGTTGCGCACCCCCGACCTGGGCGGCAGCGCCGGCACCAGCGAAGCCGGCCACGCCGTCCGCCGGCTCCTCAAAAAATAGGTCCAAGGGTCCAAGGGTCTCCGAGGCTGGCCGACTTTGGACCTTGGACTTTGGACCTTTGGACCCCTGGACCTTGGACCCTTGCGTTACCATGAGCTGATCCCGCCTGTCTGCCTCCATTGGGCGCCCGCAGGGGTTTACTACTTCGTCATCTTGACAGCCATGATAATCTATTCCTTATAGGCATTATCAGTGACACAGGTGATATCGAATTGTGGCGGCGGATACGCCGGAACCAGGCGGCCACTCAGGGGCGGTGCGAAGACGCCGCCCTGATCCTTGACAACTGAATACTGGACCTGAGACCTGGGACCTGAGACCGGAGACTGGAAACCGGAGACCGGACGCCGGGAGGCCGAGAGGCCAGCGGGAGCGCTTGTCGGCCTCGCGCGGGGCGGGCAATAAAGGACAAATGCGTCGTCCTTATTATGTCAACTACAGCCTGCATATGACCTGTATTAGCAGGTGGAACAGGTGGAACTGAAGACAATGTTGTCCTGGAGTTTTTCGAGACTTTGTGCGCTCGATACGGGGGACTACAAGTTCGCCGCCGCACGATTCTGCTGGCGCGGATAAAGGCACTGCCTGCCCGCCGCAAGCATGGCGCGGACGTTCTCCGGGGGGACGTCGGGCTGCACGTTATGCACGGCGGCCAGGACCCACCCGCCCCCCTGGCCCATCACCTCGAACAAGCGGCGGACTTCGGCGGCCACCTCCGCCGGCGAACCATGAGGTAGAATCTTGTGGCTGTCAACCGCTCCCCAGAAGCAGATTCGATCTCCAAATTCCCGCTTCAGCCGCGCCGGCTCCATGTCTCGCGCGGTCACCTGCACCGGGTTGACGGCGTCAATGCCGATGGCGATGAAATCATCCATGTAGCGGTAAACCGAGCCGCAGGTGTGGTAGAGGATTTTGGCGCTGGTGTGGGCGCGGATGGTTTCCACCGAACGTTCGAGCGCGGGCCGGATCAGCTTCCTGTAATTCGCCAGCGAGCATACGGGCCGGTCCTGCTGCCCGACATCATCGCCAAAGGCCACGATATCGATCAGGTCGCCGACCTGTTGCAGAGTGCGGCGGTTCAGCTCGACCAGCACGTCAAGGATCGCATCCCTCAGGCACTCGAACAGCCGGTGATCGGCGCCCAGGTCGAGAAACCAGTCCTCGAAACCGCGCAGGTATTGCATGGTGTGAACGACGTTGAACCGGGCGTTGTACATGACGGCGTAATCGGTCTTCCGCAAGGCCTCGGCCCGGGCGCGCAGACCGCGGCAAATGCCGGGGTCGGTGGGATCCGGCCAGCGGTAGCGCGCGATCGCCGCAGGCGTGATCTCGCCCGCCAGCGGACACCCGGCGAGATCGTAGTAGTGCGAGCCGGGTGGCTTGACGCGAACCACGCCCCACTCATCTCGATAACGGTCCTCGCCCAGTTCTTCGCCGCCGCCCCGGTCGGGCGCTCCCTGCCCGAGCGAGCGCACATCAGCGCCCAGGTACTGAAGAACCGCCTCATCCATCTCGACCAGTTGCTGCATGCGATCGACAATCGGGCCGGGTTCGCCGAAACCAAGGTGTGCGCGCAACTTCTCGTACGCCTCCTTCACCATGCCGGTGAATCGCGCGCTGCCGATATCAAGGGGCAGGCGGCCGGGTTCGCGGTGACTGAGGGCGTCCAGGACTCGTTCGCGAGCGGTCATGGGATGAGAGTGTACCCCAAAGTCCAAGGTCCAAAGGTTCAAGGGGTCCAAGGGGTCCAAGGGGTCCAAGGGTCCAAAGGTCGGATTGCGGATTTCGGATTTCGGATTTCAAGCAAGCGCGGTTGAAATCCGCATTCCGCATTCCGAGATTTGGGACCCTTGGACCCTTGTGTTACCATAAGTTGTATCCCATGAAATTCGCTGTGGTTGTTTTTCCCGGCAGCAATTGTGACGACGATGCCTTCCAGGCTGTCCGCAGCGGCCTGGGCCAGCCGGTCAGCTTCGTGTGGCACGGCTCCGAAGACCTGGAGAACGCCGACGCGGTAATCCTGCCGGGCGGCTTCTCCTACGGCGACTACCTGCGGACCGGCGCCATCGCCCGCTTTTCTCCCGTCATGTCGGCCGTCAAGCGGTTTGCGGCCGGCGGCGGGCTGGTGCTGGGCATCTGCAACGGCTTCCAGATCCTGCTGGAAACCGGCCTGCTGCCGGGCGCCATGCTGTGCAACAGCAACCTGCGCTTCATCTGCCGCCCGGTGCATTTGCGGGTCGAGAACGCCTCGCTGCCGTTCACACGGTCAACCCGGGTGGGGCAGGTCCTGACGATTCCTATCGCGCACGCCGAGGGCAACTACTTCGCCGACGAGCGCACACTGGCCGAACTCCAGCGCCAGGGCAGGATCGTTTTCCGCTACTGCGCGCTTGGGGGAGAAGTGACGCCGGAAACCAACCCCAACGGCTCGATCGACAGCATCGCGGGGATCGCCAACGAAGAAGGCAACGTGATAGGCATGATGCCGCACCCGGAGCGCGCCAGCGACGCGCGGCTGGGATCGACCGACGGCCTGTACGTGTTCCGCTCCATGCTCGAATCGTTCGAGCACGCAAGGGCAACTGCTTGAAAAACAGCAACAGAGCCGCGAGCGTCAGCGAGCGGGTGCTGGCGCAGCGCCGCGTAGCATTCGACAAACACTGCCGCTGCGCGAGCACCCGCTCGCTGACGCTCGCGGCTCAGATGCAGTTGTAGACTGAATTGAAAGAATGAGCACAATCACGCCGGAACTGGTTGCCCAGCACCAGATCACGCCCGAAGAATACGGCCAAATCGTGCGCGCGCTGGGCCGCGAACCGAGCATCACGGAGTTGGGCATCTTCTGCGTCATGTGGAGCGAGCACTGCAGCTACAAGAGCTCGCGGCTGCTGCTGAAGAAGCTGCCGACCGGCGGCCGGCACGTGCTGCAGGGGCCGGGCGAGAACGCCGGAATCATCGACATCGGCGAGGGCTGGGCCTGCGCCTTCAAGATCGAATCGCACAACCACCCCAGCTTCGTCGAGCCCTTCCAGGGCGCGGCCACCGGGGTGGGCGGCATCCTGCGCGACATCTTCACCATGGGCGCCCGGCCCATCGCGGTGATGGATTCGCTGCGCTTCGGGCCCATTGACTCCGGCGAGCATGCGGCCCGCAACCGCCGTATCCTGAAGGGCGTGGTGGGAGGCATCGCGCACTACGGGAACTGCTTCGGGGTGCCGACAGTGGGCGGCGAGACGGTCTTCGAGCCCTGCTACAGCTCCAACCCCCTGGTCAACGTATTCGCGCTGGGCGTGGCGCCGGCCGACAAGCTGTTCTTCGCGCGCGCCGGCGGGCCGGGCAACCCCGTCATCTACGTGGGGGCCAAGACCGGCCGCGACGGTATCCACGGCGCTTCGCTGCTGGCCTCGGCCGAGTTCACCGAGGAGTCGAAACAGAAGCGCCCGAACGTGCAGGTGGGCGACCCGTTCCTGGAGAAGCTGCTGCTGGAGGCCTGCCTGGAAGCCATGCAGACCGGCGCCATCGTCGGCATCCAGGACATGGGCGCGGCCGGGCTGACCTGCTCCACTTGCGAGATGGGCGGCCGGGCGGGCACCGGCATCGAGATCGAGCTGGACCGCGTGCCCCAGCGCGAGACCGGCATGTCCCCCTACGACATCATGCTGAGCGAATCACAGGAGCGGATGCTGCTGGTGGCCGAGCGCGGCCGGGAGCAGGAAGTCTTCCGCGTCTTCCGCAAGTGGGGTCTGGATGCGGTCACCATCGGTACGGTGACCGGCGACGGCCGCCTGCGGGTGCGCCAGCACGGCGAAGTGGTGGCCGACATCCCCAACAGCGCGCTGACCGACGAGGCGCCTGAGTACGCCCGCCCGCAAAAACCGGCCGCGCGGCTGGCGCCCCTGGAACCTCCGCCAGGTGTGTTCGGTGTCGGGTGCCAGGTGTCAGGTGTCAGGGAAGACGCCGCAGACCGGAACCTGACACCTGATTTGAAGGCTTTGCTCGCCAGCCCCACCATCGCTTCCAAGCGCTGGATCTGGGAACAGTACGACTACATGGTGCGGACCAACACCGTGGTCGGCCCCGGCAGCGACGCGGCCGTGCTGCGGCTGAAGGAAACGGGCCGCTGGCTGGCCATGGCGCTGGACGGCAACGGCCGCTATGCCTGGCTGGAGCCCCGGCTGGGCGCGCGGCTGGCCGTGGCCGAAGCCTGCCGCAACGTGAGCTGTACGGGCGCCCTTCCGGTGGCCGCCACCAATTGCCTGAACTTCGGCAATCCCGAAAAGCCGGAGATCATGTGGCAGTTCGCGGAGAGCGTCGAGGGCATGGCCGAAGCCTGCCGGGCCTTTCAGACGCCCATCACCGGCGGCAACGTCAGCTTCTACAACGAGACGCTGGGCGAGGCGGTTTATCCCACGCCGGTGATCGGCATTGTCGGCCTGCTGGAACCCGATGCCGAGCCGCTTCCCAGCCGTTTCCCGGCCGCCGGTCTGCGCGTCGCCGTGCTTGGCGGGCTTCCCGATGCCGGTGTGAACGACGCCCTGGTGTGTTTCGGATCCAGCGAATACGCCCGCTCGGTGTGCGGTCGCGTGTGGGGTCTGCCGCCGGCGCTGGACCTGGACTACGAGGTGCGCGTGCAGGCCTGTTGCCGGGAGCTGGCCCGGCAGCGCGCCATCCACTCGGCGCACGACGTGAGCGACGGCGGGCTGGCAGTGGCCCTGGCCGAGGCGGCCTTCGGCGGAGTGGGCATCGAAGCCAACATCGATTCGCAGCTTGGCCCACGCCTGGCCCTGTTCTCCGAATATGCCTCCGCCATCGTGGTCACCGTGCCCGATAATCAGCTTGCCGCGGTCCAGGGCGCTGCTGCAAAATATAATGTTAGGTTCGCTGCTCTCGGCGCCACGCGCCTCCGGTCGTTTTCCATCAGCGTAAACGGCTCCGGGGTGATCGACTGCCCGGTCGAGGAGCTGCGAGGTGTCTGGGAGCAGGCCCTGGACGAAAAGCTCAAGTAATTGCGGAATGTCCGCCGCGGCGGACGGATTTCAAGCAACCGCAGTCTGAAGTCCGAAATCCGCAATCCGAAATGTATCGGACTGACAAATTCCGGGAAGAATGCGGCGTCATGGGCGTCTACGGCCATCCGGAGGCGGCCAAGATCGCCTACCTGGGCCTGTATGCGCTCCAGCATCGCGGGCAGGAGAGCGCCGGCATCGTGTGTTCCGACGGGGAATCGCTGCGGATTTTCAAGAGCATGGGCCAGATCTCGGAGATCTTCACCGAGCCGGTGCTGCAATCGCTGCCCGGCCGGCTGGCCATCGGGCACACGCGCTACTCCACGGCCGGCGACACCACGCTGGTGAACGCCCAGCCGCTGATGGTGGACTGCAACAAGGGCGCGCTGGCGCTGGGCCACAACGGCAACCTGGTCAACGCCATCGGCATCCGCGCCCGGCTGGAACGCAAGGGGTCCATTTTCCAGACCAACAGCGACACCGAAGTGTTGCTGCACCTGCTGGCCGAATCGCGTTGCCGCTCGGTGCCCGAAGCGCTGTCGGAGGCGTTGCGGCAGGTGGAGGGCGCCTATTCCATCGTGATGCTCACGCGCGACCGGCTGATCGCGGTGCGCGACCCGCGCGGCTTCCGGCCGCTGTCGATGGGGCGGCTGGACGGCGGCGTGGTGTTCGCCTCGGAAACCTGCGCCTTCGACCTGATCGGCGCCGCCTACGACAGCGAGGTGGAGCCGGGAGAGATGGTGGTGGTGGACGGGGCGGGGGTGACCCGCATGCGTTTCACCGAGCCGCAGCCCCCGGCCTTCTGCGTCTTCGAGCACGTCTACTTCTCGCGGCCCGACAGCGTGGTGTTCGGCCGTCCCGTCCACCAGTCGCGGGAGATGCTGGGCCGGCTGCTGGCGCGCGAGTCGCCGGTGGAGGCCGATATCGTCGTGCCGGTGCCCGACTCCGGGGTTTCCGCCGCCCTGGGCTACTCGATTGAGTCCGGCATTCCTCTGAAGTTCGGCCTGATCCGTAACCATTACGTGGGCCGCACCTTCATCGAGCCGCGCCAGTCGATCCGCGACTTCGGCGTCAAGCTGAAGCTCAACCCGGTGCGCACCATCCTGGAAGGACAGCGCGTGGTGCTGGTGGACGACTCCATCGTGCGCGGCACCACCAGCCGCAAGATCGTGCGCATGATCCGCGAGGCGGGGGCGCGCGAGGTGCACATGCGCGTCTCCTGCCCGCCCACCATCTCTTCCTGCTTCTATGGGGTCGATACGCCGACCGAGCGGGAGCTGATCGCGGCGCGCCATACCATCGACGAGATTCGCGCGCACGTCAACGCCGACTCGCTCGCCTACCTGTCGCTGGAGGGCCTGCGGACAGCCGTGGCCGACACCGATCGGCGCTACTGCAACGCTTGTTATACGGGGAAGTATCCAACGGAGCTGGTCAACATCGAACTGGAGTCGGGCCTTGCCAAACGACGCTGACGGCAGTGGCGTGGGCTTTCCGCCCGCTCAAGACGGCGGATCTGCCGGTTGTGACGCCGGCACCTTGCCGGTCCCGCAGGCCGCCGCAGGCGATGGAGGAGGGCGGCCCGCGCCGGACCTCGCTGCGGCGCCACGAGGCCCCCGCCGTCCCGCCTGGCTGGCCAACCTCCGCTGGCTGGCGGGGGTCCTGGCCACAGTCTTTCTGATCCGCACTTTCGTTGGCGAGGCCACCATCATCCCCACCAGCTCCATGGAACGAACCATCCTGGTGGGCGACCACGTTTTCCTACAAAAGCTGTCCTATGGCCCCCGCGTGCCCTTCACCGGCTGGCGGTTGCCGGCCTGGAAACAGATCCGGCGCCAGGACATTATCGCCTTCCGCTATCCGCGCGACCCGTCGATGGTTTACGTGAAGCGCGCCGTCGGGCTGGCCGGCGACCGCATCGAGATCCGCCGCAGCCAGGTGTACGTGAACGGGCGGGGATTGATCGAGCCCTACGTCATCCACACCAACACCAATCCCTTTTCCCGCGAGAGTTTCGGTCCCCTCATGGTCCCCGCCGGCCATGTCTTCGTGATGGGCGACAACCGCGACAATTCCAGCGACAGCCGCTACTGGGGGCCGGTCCCGCTGGAAAACGTCATCGGTGAGCCCTTGCTGGTCTACTGGTCGTACGAGGCCCCCAGCGAAGCCTGGCTTCGCGAGCACTTCATCGACCGGCTGCGCTTCTATTCCGAAGTCGCCAGGCACTTCTTCTCTAAGACGCGCTGGCGCCGCACCGGTTTGCTGCTTTGATTGGACACTGATAAACACTGATGAACACAGATCGCAGTTAATCTGTGTCTCTCAGTGTTTATCTGTGTCCCATGAGGCTCGCCCGCGGACAATGGTACAATCGCGGCTGCACTCACACTGCAAGGTAACGACGTTTGATCGAAACGAAGCCGAAGCCCGTCACCTACGCGGATGCCGGGGTGGACATCGAGGCGGCCGAGCGCGCCAAGGCCCGCATCCGCCGCCTAGCCCGCGCCACATTCAACAAGAACGTGCTGGCCGAAATCGGCGGCTTCGGCGGCCTGTTCCGGCTGCCCCGCCGCCGCTGGCGCGATCCCGTGTTGGTCTCGAGTTGCGACGGGGTGGGCACCAAGCTGAAAGTTGCTTTCCTGGCGGGCAGGCACAATACCGTCGGCGCCGACCTGGTCAACCATTGCGTCAACGACATCGCGGTGGAAGGCGCCGAGCCGCTCTTTTTCCTCGATTACCTGGCCACCGGCCGCCTCCGGCCCGATACGGTTGAGCAGATCGTCGCCGGGCTTTCGGCTGCCTGCCGCGCGAACGGTTGCGCGCTCGTCGGCGGAGAAACGGCCGAGATGCCCGGCTTCTATGCCGAAGGCGAGTACGATCTGGCGGGCTTCATCGTGGGCATCGTGGAGCGGGTCGCGATTTTGGACGGCAGCCGCGTGCGCGCCGGCGACTTGCTCCTGGGCCTGCCTTCCACCGGCCTGCACACCAATGGCTACTCGCTGGCCCGCAAGCTGCTGTTCGAGCAGGCGGGCCTGGGCGTGGATTCGCGCGTTCCGGAGCTGGAGAAGACGCTCGGCGAAGAACTGCTGCGCGTGCATCGCAGCTACCTGAAGCCGCTGCGCGCCCTGCAGCAGAAAGGCCTGCTGTCAGCCGCCGCTCACATCACGGGCGGCGGGTTCCCGGGCAACATACCCCGCGTCTTGCCGAAGAAGCTGCGGGCGCGCATCCGCGTGAATTCCTGGCCCGTTCCGCCGATTTTCCGGTATCTTCAAGAGCTTGGCTCAGTGCCGCAGGAAGAGATGCTGCGGACCTTTAACATGGGAATCGGCCTGGTGCTCATCGTCCCGTTCGCGAAGTACCGCGAGGCGGCCGCGGTGTTGGGCCGGCTGCGCGAGCAGCGTTACGCGATAGGGGAGGTTGTGAAGGGCCGCCGCGGAGTGGAGTATTCTTAGGTGTTAGGTGCTAGGTTTTAGGTGCTAGGGTTGTGGAACAGGCATTCCCGCCGCTCCCTGGCCCCTAACACCTAACACCTAACACCTAACACCTGCCATGAAGAAGCTCGGAATACTACTGAGTGGCCGGGGGTCGAATTTCGAAGCCATCGCCGACAACGTTGCCGCCGGAAAGATCAACGCGGAAATCGCGGCGGTGATCAGCAACCGCGCCGACGCGCCGGGCCTCGAGCGCGCCCGCCAGCGCGGCCTGCCGGCCCTGTGCCTTCCTTCCAAGGGCCTGGAGCGCGAGGCCTACGACCGCCAGGTGGTGGCGGCCCTCAAGGAGCGCCAGGTGGATCTGGTGTGCCTGGCCGGCTTCATGCGCCTGCTCAGCTCTTACTTCATCCGCGAGTTCCCGAACCGCATCCTGAATATCCATCCGGCGCTGCTGCCGGCCTTCCTGGGCCTGGAAGCCCAGCACCAGGCCTGGGAATACGGCGTGAAGGTGAGCGGCTGCACGGTGCATTTCGTGGACGAACACCTGGACCACGGGCCGATCATCGTGCAGACCTCGGTGCCGGTGATGAACGACGATACGCCCGAGACACTGGCCGCGCGTATTCTGAAAGAAGAGCACCGGATTTATTCCGAGGCCATTAACCTGGTGTTGAACGATTGCATTCGCATCGAGGGCCGCCGTGTCATCCTTAAATAACCACAAAGCCACAACAGAGCCGCGAGCGTTAGCGAGCGGGTGCTCACGCAGCGCCACGTTTGCCTCGCGGGGCGCCCGCTCCCTTACGGTCGCGGCTCTGTTGGCTTTGTGCCTTTGTGGTTTGGGTTGTGCGCGGAACATCAAGCTGAAGCCGCTGCCGGCGGCCAAGGGCGGCAGCGCCACGGTGAAAGTCGAGCTGACCTACAACCGCAACGACCAGGTGACCATCAAGCTGCAGGCCCCCGCGCCCGCCGCCTACGGCCCCGAGTTCACCGCTTACGTGGCCTGGGTGACCGCGCCCGACGGCAAGCACGCCACCAACGTGGGCCGCATCCGGGTGGAAGGCGGCAAGGGGCAATTGGTGACCATCACGCCGCTTCGCAAGTTCCGGCTGTTCCTCACCGTGGAAAAGGAAGGGGACGTGATGCAGCCCGGCCCGCAGGTGGTCTACGAAGCTCCGAAGGAAATAGAATGGTAGCTCCCAGCTTTTCTTTATGACCATTGAGGAGCAGCTAGAGTATCTGAAGAAAGGCGCGAACGAGATCATCCGCGAGGATGAATTGCGGGCGCGCCTGGAGCGCAGCGCGCTGGAGAAGCGCCCGCTGCGCGTCAAAGCGGGGTTCGACCCCACCTCGCCCGACCTGCACCTGGGCCACACGGTGCTCATCCGCAAGCTGAAGCACTTCCAGGACCTGGGGCACACGGCGATTTTCCTGGTGGGCGATTTCACGGCCCTGATCGGCGACCCCAGCGGCCGCAACGTCACCCGGCCGCCCATGACGCCCGCGGAGGTGAAGGCCAACGCCCGCACTTACCTGGCGCAGGTCTTCAAGATCCTGGACGAAAGCCGCACCGTGGTCGATTACAACAGCAAGTGGCTGGGCGCGCTGCGGAGCGAGGACTGGGTCCGGCTCTGCTCGCGTTACACGGTGGCGCGGATGCTGGAGCGCGACGATTTCGCCAACCGCTACAAGTCCGGCCAGCCCATCGCCGTCCACGAGCTGCTGTACCCGATGGCGCAGGCCTACGACTCGGTGGCGCTCGAGGCCGACGTCGAGCTGGGCGGCACCGACCAGAAGTTCAACCTCCTGGTGGGCCGCGATATCCAGCGCGAGTACGGCCAGGAGCCGCAGATCGTGCTCACCACGCCCATCCTCGAGGGGCTGGACGGCGTGCAGAAAATGTCGAAGTCGCTGGGCAACACCATCGGCATCACCGAGGCGCCTTCGGAGATGTTCGGCAAGCTGATGTCGATTTCCGACGATTTGATGTGGCGCTACTACGAACTGCTGACCGACATGAGCCTGCCGGAGATCCAGGCGCTGCGGGCGGCCGTGGAGCGCGGCGAGCGCCATCCCATGGACGTGAAGATGGAGCTGGGGCGGCGGATCGTCACCGATTTCCACTCGCCGGCCGCCGCCGAGGCCGCCATCGACGAGTTCACCCGCGTCTTCCGCCGCCAGGAACTCCCCACCGACGTGGAAACCGTAACCATCTCCGTTTCCGAAGTGGACGATCAGCCTGGCATGATAAGGTTGGGGCCGGTGATGTGGCCCATAAAGGTGGACAAGCTTCTTGTGAAGATAGGCTTGGCGGATTCGGTCACCGACGCCGCTCGCAAGCGTAAAGCTGGAAGCGTATACATTGGGGGACAACGCCGCACCGAACTGTTCTACGACGTCCTAGGTGCTGGGGATGCCGACCTTCCATTGGAGCTGCTGATCCAAGTCGGGAAACGATCCAAGAAAGTTGTATTAGCACGAAAGTGAAGATTGGACACAGATAAACGCAGATGCACGCAGATTTCCGATCTGCGTTTATCTGCGTTCATCTGCGTCCCATTTCCTTAATCTGTGCAATCGGCGAAATCTGCGGCTCGTCTTCCATGCAACGGGCAATCGTACTGGCGAACGGGGCGGCCGGGCGCGGCCATAACCAGCGGCGAATGACGCGCGTGGAGCGGGTTTGCGCCGAGTTGGGCGTGGAAGTGGTGCGCACCGGGTCGGCCGAGGAGACCCGCCAGCAAGCCCGCCGCGCCGCCGAGCAGGGCTATACGCGCGTGATTGCCGCCGGCGGCGACGGCACCGTCCACTGGGTGCTCAATGGTCTGGCCGGTACCGGCGCCGCGCTCGGTATTATTCCGCTGGGCAGCGGCAACGACATGGCTGTGAACCTCGGCATTCCACTCGATGTGGAAGCAGCCACGCGCGTGGCCGTCGGCGGCACGGTCCGCCGCGCCGATCTTGGCCTGTTGAAGGTCCAAGGTCCAAGGTCCAAGGTCCAAGGTCAGGAAGCGGGAGCCAGCAAACCGACCTTGGACCAGTTCTTCGGCTGCATCGCCAGCTTTGGCCTGGACTCGCACGCCAACCGCATTGCCAACCGGCACCAGCGCCTGCACGGCACCCTGATCTACATCTATGCCCTGCTCCGCAGCCTGATCGAGTACCGCGTGCCGCAGGTGACGATCCGAGGCGACATCGGGGAGTTCTCCGGCGCAATGATGCTCGTGGCGGCGGCCAACGCGCCCAGCTACGGGGGAGGCATGCGGCTGGCTCCGCACGCCCAGATGGCCGACGGCATGCTGGATCTGTGCGTGGTCTCGAACATGTCACGCCTGAAACTGTTGCGGTGTTTCCCAGAAGTGTATTTCGGAACACACCTGCGGCATCGGGAGATCACCTGCCTGCGGACCGCCCGCTTTCGCCTGGAGGCCGACCGGCCCCTGGAGGTTTTCGCCGACGGCGAATACCTGGGCCTGACGCCCGCCGAGGTGGAAGTCCTGCCCGGCGCGCTGGCCTTCGTGGCTCCGAAATGATCCGCTAAGTGCCCCCGACCGGGGGCTAGTTTTTGGCGCCTCAACCCGCGCGGGAGTCGGGGACATCATCGTCTTCGCGGAAGGGCACGAACCCCTTCTTGCCGGTGAGGACCTCCAGTTTGCGACCCATCTGGATCAGGCCCTGTTTCTGGAAGCCTGCGGCGGTGTGGAGAATGTCGCCCGGCTGGCCAATCAGGAAGACGGTCGGCACGACCTGGATGCCATAGGCATTGGAGGTGGGGTAGCTCCGGGTATCGTCCAGCAACACCGGCATGCCCAGCCGGTACTCGTTGATGAACTCGCGTGTTTCTCCGCGGTCGTCCTGGGAGATGGCCCAGATGTGCGCCTTGGTATCGCGGAAGTGCCGGTAGAAGCGGTCGAGGAAGGGAAAAGTAAACTGGCAGACCGGGCAACTGGATTTAAAAAAAGCCAGCAGCACCGGTCCCTGCTTGAGGGCTTCGGCCAGCGAATATTGATTGTCGTCCATGCCAGGCAGGCTGAACTCCGCTGCCTGTGCGCCTGCTTGTAGAGCGGCCATAACAAAGCCCCTTTCCACACGACGGCCCCAAGAGCCGCCTCTAGGCGATTACATACAACCGGCTGCGGCCGAGTTCAAGCGGAATCGCCTGCTGCCTGTTTACTGACTCGGCATCCCGGCGCAGTCTCTCCCTACTGCTTGCTGCCTACTGCTCACGGAGGCGCCGCTCCAGCGCCTGTGCGGCGATCAGCACGGGATCCCAGACCGGGGCGAACGGCGGAGCATAGCTGAGGTCCAGGGCGGCAAGCTGCGCGGCACTCATCCGGGCGTGCAGGGCGGTGGCCACAACGTCGATGCGCTTGGCGACGCCGTCAGCGCCGGCCATCTGGCCGCCCATCAACCGCCCGGTGTTCCGTTCCGCCAGCAGTTTCACGCGGATGTTGGTTCCACCGAAATACTGCGGCCGGTTGGGGTGCTCGACGATGGCGGTGACGAAGCGGTAGCCGGCCGCGTGCGCCTCGCTTTCCGACAGTCCGGTGCGGGCACACTCCAGGTCGAAAACCCGCACTGCGGCGGTGCCCACGATGCCGGGGAAACGGGCGTGGCCGCCGGCTGCGTTCTCTCCGGCCACCCGGCCCTGCTTGTTGGCCGTTGTCCCCAACGGCATGTAAACGGGGCGGCCGGTGACCAGGTGAAAGCTGTGGGCGCAGTCGCCGGCCGCGAACACGCCCGGCAGGCTGGTTTGCAGGCGGTCATCGACCCCAATCGAGCCGGCCGGCCCCAGGGCCAGGCCCGCCGATGCCGCCAGGTCCGCGCAGGGAACCACGCCGGCCGCCACCAGCACCAGGTCGGTATCATAGCGGCCGCCGCCGGAAACCACCTGCCGGACCGCGCCGTCGCCGGAGATGGCCTGAGCCGGGTTTTGCTTCAGCAGCGTTACTCCGTGCCGCGCCAGTTCCCCTTCGACCAGTTCCGTGATCTCGGCGTCGAACCCCTCCAGCACTTCGTCGCGATCGTGGAAGACAATGACTTCCAGACCGCGGCGGCGAAGGGCCTCGGCATACTCCAGGCCGATGTAGCCGCCGCCAAGAATGGCGGCGCGTGCGGCCCGGTGGGAGCCGGCCCCCGCGGAGCGGCCCTCGATAAACGCCATCAACGACCGCGCGCCCTCCAGGTTGTTGGCCTGGAAAACGCCGGGCAGGTCGATCCCGGGAATCTGCGGCCATTGCGGCCGTGCCCCGGTGGCGATCACCAGGCGGTCGTAGGGAAAGGACTGTTCCTTTCGGGTCTCCGCATGGACGGCGCGGACGCGGCGCCGCCCCGGCTCGATTTCCGCCGCCCGCGTCCCGGTCAGCACCTCGATGTTGCGGTGCTGCCGAAAAAAGTCAGGAGAGTAAACGAACAACTGCTCAGCCGAGCGCACCTGCCCGCCCACCAGGTACGGCAGCCCGCAAGCGCCGTACGAAACGTCGGGGCCTTGCTCAAGCACGGTGATCTCAAGCCGCGGATCGATTCTCCGCGCGCGGCTGGCCGCGCTGAGCCCCGCCGCCACTCCTCCGATGACCAGGAGCCGGTTGGTGTACATTCTCTGGTTTTCGCTCACCCCTTCTCAGTCCTGCGCCTCAAGGCGGAGAACTGCCCCGCCCACAGACGCCGCCCCACTAGATATACACGCATTCAGGGAGTCATTGCGAAGAATTTGGGAGTGGCGGAGATTGCGGGCAATGGCGGGCTGCCGCGATCGAACGCGAGCCGGCAAAATGTATCTGTATAAACGACCACAGCCAATCGCATGCCGATTCCCCCCGGACCGGCATCCCGATTGGCTGCGTCGCCTTCGTTAAAACTGATGCCAGCATACAGGCGCATCCGCAACGGCACAATGGTGCGGAGGTCACATTTTGATTGGTACGGCGGTACCGTTACCGAGCGTCCTCCCGCATCGGCCGCGCACCGCGCGGTAGCCGCGTGCCGGCCCGGAGGTGTAAGATAGACGCAATGCCGATCTACGAATATCTTTGCCGCACTTGTAACGCGAGATTTGAGAAGCTGATTCTGGGACGCCACATCGATTCGCCCATCGCCTGCCCGCGGTGCGGGAAGGCCGAGACTGAACAACTGCTCTCCACATTCGCGGTCAGCACCACCAACAGTTCTTGCCCCGGGACGCCCGGTCCCGGTTGCGTGTCATCGAGCGGGCGATTCAGTTGAGCCCGCTGATGGATTCCCGCCGTGCGCGGGAACAGCAAGAAGGCTGTAGGCTGTGGGCGAGCGGGGCTGCCTTCTGCCTTCTGCCTCCTGCCTTCTGCCTTCTGCCTTCTGCCTACTGCTTACTGCCTTTCACTACGGGCCGCTTTGCTGGTATTGTGAGAGTCACGGATGCCGAGCCTCGTCAGGGGAACGGCGGGTGAGGCAATTCTTCGGCAAGGAGCGCTGCCGTGATCAACCGACGTGATTTTCTGCGGGCTCTGGGAACTCTACCGGCCGCGGTGCAGCTTTACGGGCTGGCGCCGGGCGAACTGAAGTACCGCAAGCTGGGGCGGACGGGCCGCATGGTGGTCCCCTTCGCCTTGGGCGGCCAGGCTTCGCTGCAGTGGACCGGGCCGAACATCGATCCGGCCGACATCATCGTGCGCGTCGTGGAGCTGGGCGTGAATTACCTGGACACGGCGAATGCCTACGGGCCGAGCCAGGCCAACTACGGCGAAGCGTTCCGCCGGCTGAACCTGGTTCCCGGCGCCCCCAACTACAACAGCAGCCTGCGCGAGCGCCTTTACCTCGCCACCAAGACCACGCGGCGCTACGCGCTGGACCGCTCCGGCTCCGGCCTTACGGCCGTGGACGAGCTGAAGCGCTCGCTCACCACCATCTTCGGGGACGGCAAGGGCGCCATTCCCGAGGGCGCTTACCTGAATGCCATCCAGATCCATAACCTGCAAGCCATGGAGCAGGTGCAGCAGATCTGGGAGAACTTCGAGCGCCGCGGCGAGAAGGGCGTGGAGCGGCTGGGGGCGCTGGCCGGCCTGCTGGACTACCGCGACGGCACCAACGTCACCGGCCTGAATCCGGAGCGCCGCCGCTGGGTGCGGCATATCGGCGTCACCGGCCACCTGGCCTCGCCGGTGCTGATGAACGCCATCCAGCGCGATAAGGAAAAGATCCTGGATACGCTGCTGGTGGCGCTGAACGCCAACGACCGCCGCTACCTGTGCCACCAGCACAACGTGATCCCGCTGGCCAAGGCGCGGGATATGGGCATCATCGCCATGAAGGTGTTCGCCGACGGCGTGTTCTATGGCAAGCAGCCGCGCTTCTCCCGCACGCCCGAGGACGTGATCCTGACCGTTGGGCAACCCGGAAAAGCAGCGCCGGCCGACTTGCTGCGCTACCCGCTGTCGATCCCGGGCGTGACCTGCGCCATCGTCGGCATCGGGCACATCGACCGCAAGGAGCCACAGGCCGACCAGGCGCTGGCCAACCTGGCGGCGTCGCAGGGCGACATGGCCTCGCCGGCCGAGATGCGCCGCATCGCGGAACAGGTCGCCGCCCTGCACGGCACCGAAACCAACTACTTTCAGGAAAAATTCCGCGGGCTGGTGCAGCCGGCCGAGGTGCGAGTGGAGCGCGACGACACCCGCATCATCGTCCGCTGGAACACGGCGCTGGCCGGCGCCGAGCCCATCGAGTCCTACCAGATCTTGGCCGGCGACAAGCTGGTTTCCACCGTTCCCTATCAGCCGCAGACGACGCTGGAGCCGCTGTCGGCCACGGTGCCGGCAGCGAAAATCGGCGACGCGCCGGTGCGCGTAGTCGCGGTAGAAGCGCCGGGCAGCCGTCCGCGCGGTTGAGGCCGCTCATCACAGCGCCGGGTGGCGACGGGCATTCCGTCCTGCCTACTGCTTACTGCCTGCTGCTTACTGCCTTCTGCCTCCCGGCTTCCGGGCCAGCGCGAAAACGTGATTGGCCAGCAGATCAGCTCCGGGCCTGCGGTTCAGCCAACAGTCAAGATAGCGGAAGGGAAACAACAGCCAGCCGGCCGCCGCATAGGCAGCCTTTCCGGCTCTTCCTCCGCCAAACAGAAGCTTGACGTATTCCAGGAGAAAGGTGAGAAGGGTGGCGGTGGGGCCGGTGCGCGCGCCGGTCGCCAGGATTTCGAAGCCCAGGCCGGCGAGCCAATGGCCCAAACCTGCCTGCGTCCACCGCCTGTAATCCGCCGGATAGGCGTGATACGGGTGACAGAACGGCGCCACCACGTGCAACAGCCCGCCCGGCTTCAGCACGCGAAGCGCCTCGCGCGCCAGCGATTCGGGCGCTTCCACGTGTTCCAAAACCGCGTCGCACTCGATGGCATCCAGCGCTTCCTCGGCCAAGGGCAGGCGCTCAGCGTTGGCCACCAGATCGACGCCCGGGAACAGACCGATGTCGAGATTGAAGAAACCGGGCACGGCGCGGCCGCCGCCGCCCAGATACAGGTTCAGCGAGCCCGGCGGACAGGGAAGCGCCGGCTCGGCGGGATTATGAACCAGCGGCAGCGGCGGCCGCAGAATGCGCTTCAGCCGCGCCCCCCATGACGCGCTGGCTCGCTCGCTGTAGCGCGCCGCCATTCCCGCGCCGCCCGGCTCGACCAGCCGCACGCCGAACCTCGCGCGGTCTTCTGGCGTCATCAGCAGCGGCACGCCGGAAATCACCGGGTAGGCGTCGCCGCAGGCCGCGCAACGCAGTCCCTCGCCGCTTGTTTCGAGCGCCGACGTGCACTCCGGGCAAGCCAGAATTTCCAGCGGAACGCGCATGGTCTAGCCGCAGATTGCGCCGATTCCGCTGATTGAATCTGCGAAATCTGCGTAATCTGCGGATGGTCTGGCCTACTTCTCGCCCGCCAAGTCTTTCAGCAAACGCGGGACGTACTCGGCAGTGCGTTTGGGCGCCGAGGGATCGGCAGCGGACATTCCCTTGAGCGCCTGGCGCGCCGGCTTGCCTTTCTCGCCCAGCCGGTCGATGGCGTTCAGAGCAGCCATGGCGACGTAGACACCGTTCTTGCCGGGCGGCGCCAGCTCGATCAGCGTCTTCACCGCCTGGTCCAGGTCTTCGGCGCCGCCGAAACGTCCCAGGGCCTCGGCAGCCACGACGCGCACGCTCGGCGCCGCGTCGCCCAGCGCCTTGCGCAACGGCGCGGCGGCCGCGCGGACGCCCTCGGCGCCGCCCATCAGCAGGCCCATCGCCGCCCAGTAGCGCACCGCGCTGTCGGTGTCGTCCAGCGCCTTCACAAGTTCGCCGGCGGCGTTCGGTTTCAGCGAGGAAGCCAGCTCCGCCGTGGCCAGCACCCGCTCCATGGGATAGCGGCGTTCGTCGTGCCCCATGTCGTACGGCGTCGAGTCTTTCGAGCGGGAGTGAATCTCGGCCTCCGGCAGCAGCCCCACGTCGCGCACGCTCCGCACCCAGTCCCGCTCGGCTTTGCGCAGGCGCTCGAGCACGTCGCGGTGCTCGGGCGAGCTGGCCAGGTTGTTCACTTCGTCCGGATCGTTCTGCAGGTCGTACAATTCCTCGGGCGGCTTCGGCTCCCAGAAGTAGGTCTGCGGCGGCTTTAGCTTGCCCTCGTCGTACAGGCGCTTCCAGACCTGTGTGGTCGGCGTCTCGAACATGTAGGAGATGTGCTGCCCGTAGATCAAGTGGGGCATGTACTGGCGGAGGTAGACGTAGCGGCGATCGCGCACCGAGCGCACGCAATCGTAGCGCTCATCCATACGGCCGCGCAGCCCGTAATTGTATTGCCGTTCGGGCCCCGGGTAAGCTCCGGCGAACGCCGAGCCCTGCATATGCGCGGGCGGCTTGACGCCGGCCAGGCTGATCACCGTGGGCCCCAGGTCCACGAAGGCCACCATGCGGTCCGATGCGCCGCCCGGCTTGTACTCCTGGGGCGCAAGCTGGCGGAACTTCTCCGGGACGTGCATGATCAGCGGGACGTGCAGGCCGGTGTTATAAGGCCAGCGCTTGGAGCGTGGCATACCCGCGCCGTGGTCGCCATAGAAGAAGACGATGGTGCTGTCGGCCAGGCCATCTTCCTCGAGTTGCTTCAGGAGATCGCCGGCCTGCTTGTCCATGTCCGTGATGTTGTCGTAATACTCGGCCCAGTCCTGCCGCACCTCGATCGTATCGGGGTGATAGGCGGGCACGCGCACCTTGGCCGGGTCGTGGATCCAGGTATGCGGGCGCTTGCGCACCTGGCTCTCGTGGGTGCCGAGGAAGTTGAAAACGGCAAAGAACGGCTGGCCTGGCTGGCGGTTCCTCCAGTGCGCTTTCGCGCTCGATTCGTCCCACACCTTGCCGGTGTGCTCAAGGTTGTAGTCCTCTTTTGCATTGTTCGACGCGTAGTAGCCGGCATCGCGCAGGTAGCAGGGGTACATGCGCATGCCTTCGGGCAGGCGGGTCATGCTGCGCATGTGTTCGCTGCCGGTCGAGTTGGCGTACATGCCGGAAATGATCTGAGTCCGGGCCGGCGCGCAAACCGGCGCGTTGGACCAGGCGTTGCGGTAGATCATGCCGCGCGCGGCCAGCCGGTCGAGGGTGGGCGTGTCGGCGTACTTGTCTCCGTAGGCGCCGATCTGCGGCCCAATGTCTTCGCAGGTGAGCCAGAGAATGTTGGGTTGCGGATGCTGCGCGGCGGCGCCCGCCAATCCTGCCGCGCCAACGGCCGCCACAAACCCCCGCCGGGTCATCGAGTGAGAGGTCATACACGCTTCCTGTTTCACCGCAGAGACGCGGAGAACGCGGAGAAAAGACATTCTCTGCGTTCCCTGCGTCTCCGCGGTTTATTGAACTCCGGATTCTACCACCGTTGACAGCCGGGGTGCCGCTCGTCCCGCCGAGCGCGACTCGCTCCACCCCCGCCGCCTTGGCCCCGGCCATCATCGACTTCAGTGCCTTCTTCCCCGCCGGCTTCTTGATCCTGCAAGCGCCCGTAACATCTCTGCGCGCAGAAGCCCGTTCGCCCTGGTCTGGTAGCCTCGCCCTTGGGCTTTGAGCCATTGGATGACATCGGCATCCAGTCGGATGGTTACGGGCTTCTTGATCGGCCGGTACATCTGCCCGCGTACACCTCGGCTCAATTGCTCGTCGGTGAGCTCTGGAATATCTGATGTGTCAATCTCTTCGTCTGGTATAGCAGCAATCTCGTCAAGCTCTCTTTGGCGTTGCCTATGTGCCAGCTTCTTCATAAAACGCTCTCTCACGAGGAGTTGCTTTTCTAGCTGAAATGATGCGGATCACTTCCTCGTCCTCTTCATTCCTGGTGCTATGAACGACAACCAGAATGGTCAGGTTCTCCAAACTTCCCAGCGTCCACAGCCGCTCCTCGCCATCTACCGTCTGATCTTCGATGGTGAGACAAAACGGATCGCTGAATACCTCAGTTGCAATCTCAAAGGAGACTCGGTGCCTTCGACGATTCTCCCGATTCTTCTGCTCGTCCCAGTCGAATCTCATCTCCGGCTTTCAAACCTCCGACAGTATGTCACGCCGATAAACGCCTGTCAATACATTTCTATACGTACATGAATTTCACGCAGGGTTCGAAACAGGGCTGGGGTCAGGCCTCCGGAAAGGGCGCGTCCCTGGACGAAGGAACCGGAAAGCATACTCGCCGGCGCGGCTTACGGCGCGTCCAAAAGGAAAAGGCACAAAGAAGGGCTTGGTTCTTCTTTGTGCCTTTGTGTCTTCGTGCCTTTGTGTTGAAAACCACCTTACAGCGTAGCGCCGTAAGTGAACGAGCCCAGCACCTTCATGTAATTGGCGCGCTCGAAGGCTTCGGGGTGCGCCACCGCCTTGCGGCTCATGCTGCCCTGCATCTGGCGGATGGATTCGTAGTCGTGCTCCTCCATCCACTGGACCAGCTCGCGGCGCACGCGCTCGGCGTGGTGGATGCCGTGGCGCAGCAGCGCGGAGGTCATCATCGCCACCTTGGCCCCGGCCATCATCGACTTCAGTACATCCATGCCGCTGTGCACGCCGCCGGTGATGGCCATGTCGGCCTTGATGCGGCCGTACAGCGTGGCCACCCAGTGGGTCCGCAGCAGCAGCTCGAAGGGCTGGCTGAGCGAAAGCTGGGGCACCACTTCCAGGTTCTCCAGGTCGAAGTCAGCCTGGTAGAAACGGTTGAACAGGACCAGGCCGTTGGCGCCGGCCTCGTCCAGCCGCCGGGCAATGTTGGGGATGGAGCTGAAGTAGTGGCCCAGCTTGACGGCCAGCGGGATGCGGACGGCGGCGCGCACCTCGGCCACCAACTCGCAGTAGCGCGTCTCCACCTCGGCGCCGCTCATCTCCCCGTCGGTCGGAATGTAGTAGACGTTCAGCTCCAGGGCGTCGGCGCCGGCCTGCTCGATCTTGCGGGCGTACTCGACCCAGCCGCCCTTGGACGAGCCGTTGAGGCTGGCGATGACGGGGATGCGGACCGCTTCCTTCGCCTGGCGGATGTGCTCCAGGTAGGCCTCCGGGCCCAGCCGGTACTGCTTGAAGTCCGGGAAGTAGGAGAGCGATTCGGCGAAGCTCTCGGTGCCGGCCGACAAGGCGCGGTCCAGGTGGTTGGCCTCCAGCGTGATCTGCTCCTCGAACAGCGATTGCAGAACTACCGCCGCGATGCC
>Ga0315284_10002066_pt1 | contig 28794 bp, 40 predicted proteins | sample YL17G09_16_MG_FD_203696 | JGI IMG/M metagenome (GOLD analysis project Ga0315284, IMG submission 203696) | Sediment microbial communities from Yellowstone Lake, YNP, Wyoming, USA - YL17G09_16 | ecosystem: Environmental > Aquatic > Freshwater > Lake > Sediment | place: USA: Wyoming | collected...
AGATAAACAAACTGGAGAATATATTGAAGAAGCAGAAACAACCATGCAAATATTCTTGGCTGGATTTTATGCTGGTAAACGTGCGTTGGCAAAAACTGACGTATAACGTTATCGAGCTAAAAGCTGACCGCCTTTATTAGCGGTTAGTATGGTAAAGATGAATGGTATTATATTTATGATGATAATAATGAAAAGAATTTATTCTATTTTTGATATACTGGTTTTAGTCGAGATGAGATTGGCAAAAGTGGTAGATTCGAAATAGGATATAGAAATAAATAAAAAAACCCTCTTAATGAGGGTTTTTTTATTTTGAAACCATGACCGCAGATAACCATATAAGTTAAGACATCAATTAATTACTTACATGAGAATTTATTCAGGCGAAAGTTTCGCAAGTGTTTATCAAAGTCTTTTGACGGACTTAGTTGCAAATCCAGAATATGTGTGTTCTCCAAGAGACCAAAAGATTAAAGAGATTTTAAACGTAGGATTAGAGATTCAAAATCCACTTTCAGGACTTTATATTAATGAGGCGAGGAGTTCACAGATGAAATACATTGCTGCTGAACTTGTTTATTATTTCTCAGGTAGAAATGATTTGGAATATATTCAAAAATATGCGAAGTTCTGGAAAGATATTGCAAATGAAGATGGAACTGTGAATAGTGCGTATGGATATTTATTATTCAATAAGCTTAATGAACATGGTAAAACTCAATGGGAATGGGCATTTGATTCTCTCGAAAATGATCAAGATACAAGACAAGCATTGATGCATTTTAATATGCCAATGCATCAGTTTGATGGTAATAAAGATTTCGTATGTACACTCAACGGTATATTTCATATAAGAGATAATAGACTTGATCTTACAGTTATGATGAGATCGAATGATGTTGTACTAGGTCTTCCAACAGATGTTGCATTCTTCACAGTCCTCCAACAGCAGATGTTTAACTTATTAAAGTCTACTTATCCTAATTTACAATTAGGAAAATATACACACTATGTGAATTCAATGCATTTGTATGAAAGAAATTTTAAGATTGTAGATGACATGCTTAACAATAAATTCGAAGAGCTGTGTTTTCCTGCAATAGAAAAAAATCTAATAGATGAAAAAGGCCAGATGACATTTAACATGTTAGCATTACATGACATGGTTGTTAGTGGTGTTGATAAAGATTTAATACGTGGCATGATTATAAATTATGATCCATTGATGCTTTGGATTAAGAATAGTATTAACCCTGTTAAAGAGAAATAATGGAAAAAGAAAAAAGAGGTTTATCTGGAATATATTTCAGACATCAAAATGAAGATACTAAGAAGTGGGACAATGTTGTATTTGAAGATTTATCTGAAGCTGAACAAGATAGGATAATGGAAGGACGAGATATTGAATGGCTGAGATCATTGGCTAAACAACTTGGAAATACTTTGAATGAAATAGGTAATCAACTTGACTTAGTTTCACAAAACGAAGTAGAATAATGGAACCTTTATTAAAAAGACCTTTAGCCATTGGCTTTGCTTCATTGATAATACTGAACATTATAGGAACAATCTATTACACTTTACTGTTGTATAACTTTTCCTGGTTTGGAATTTTTGTAACTATTTGCCTTACAATAGCTCCATTTTTAGGAGGAATTTATTTTTATCTTTGTATAGAAGCAATAATGAAAGATAAGAAGGATAAGGCTTCCAGAGCACCAAGTCTAAATGATGTGGCTTGTAGAAAAAAATGGTAGAAATACTTTAAAAAATGAATAATAATTGCTAAATTAGCACATAAATAAAACCAAGATAAAACCATGAGTACAGACAACACAGCAGATACTACTGCAACAACTGCACCTGATGCAGTAACACCTAAAAAAACTAAGAAGTATAACACAACGGATTTAGATCCGGAATCGTCTTTTGAAAGACACGTTTATCACAGAGATCAATTTGCACACTATTTACGTTGGACGCATGTATTGAATCATGCAACAATCGGAGAAACTATTGCAGATTTCGGTTGCGGTGGTGGAAGTCTTTTAGAAGTTTTCTATCGTAACAAATTCAAATGTAAAAAGTATGTTGGTATGGATATTCGTAAGAAGACCATCGAAGCTGCTAAGGAACATTTCTCTCAAGTGCCTTGGGCAGAATTCCACGCGGTTGATTTAATCGTTGACAAATTCCCGTATGATAAAATTCAAGCTGACAAGGTTATTAGCTTTGAGGTTGCTGAACATATTGGAAAACAAAATATCGGAACGTTCTTAGAGAACTTCAGAGCATGTGGTAATGCAGATGCAACTTACTACTTGTCAACTCCTAATTACGATGCTAAAGTTGGTGCAGCAGGAAACCACACATTCGATTCTGGTGACGGAAGAGGACATGCTGTTCAAGAATTCGCGCATGCTGAATTACAAGCTGAACTTGAGAAATACTTTACTATCGAAAAGAAGTATGGTACATTCGCATCTCAAACACACTACAAGCCAAAATTAAATGATTGGCAACAAAAGATGTTTGAAGGTTTGAAAGAGTATTACGATTCAAACTTGGTCGCTAATATCATGGCACCGTTCTTCCCAGAAGAAGCAAGAAATTGCTTATGGGTATTGAAGAGAAAATAATTGGTGTAGAGTAGACGACTGAAATGGATTAGTTCATTGTCAAGGATGTAGGTAAACCCTATCTTTACTTGTGTATAGTGTAAGTTTCTACCAATAAGTTAAAAGCCGCAGAGATGCGGCTTTTTTCATTTTGAAACAAGATCCTTCATTGCGTGTAAAATATGCAATGAAGACAATAAAGAAAACCTGCCCTTTCAATTATGCTGGATCTAAATCCCAGTACATAGAACTATTTGATATTGATAAACCTATTGCAGACCTATTTGGTGGAGGAGGTGGTTATTGGTCAAATGTAAAAAGTCATGACATCATAGTTAATGATGTATGTGAACCTCTAATAAAATTCCAAAAGAGAATATACAATGCTGATGCTAATGAGTTTGAAAGCATCATAATGTTTCTTTATGAAACCACTAAGCTGGTGGAAACAAAAGAAGATTATGAAAAAATGCGAGCATTGTTTAACGAGAAGAAAGATGACATGTTATTTATGTGTTGTCTTTCTTGTTGTACAAATAATTTGATTCGCTTTAATTTAAGTGGTGGATTCAATCAGACTTGGGGTCAAAGAAAATTTAACTCAAGCATGGAAGCTAAGTTAAGAGATTTTAGAGCAAGAATAGAAAATAAAAAAATACAATTCCATGTTGGAGATTTCCAACAAATCGATACAACAGGAAGAATTCTGTTTGCTGATCCACCATACCTCATTTCAAGTGCAGGTTATAATACATCATGGACTGTAGCAGATGAAAATAGATTATATGCTTTCTTAAAAGGGAAAGATTTTGTTCTTACTAACTTCTTACAAAGAGGAGAATTAAAGAATACAATTCTAGAAAACTTTATACGTGATAATAATCTTTACGTTAAGGTTGTTAAAGAAGGTCAGATGAAAGCTCAGAAGGATGACAGCATATTTAAAGAAGTTGCTGTGTCTAATCTTCCATTCAATACAACTCAAATATTTAAGGTAGAAGAATCTTCAGAAGTAAAAATCCACACATTATTTTAATATGAATAAATCTGATTTATTAATATCTTTAGGCGTTAAACCAGAGAAAATTAATGCAACACCTCAGCCAACTGCGATATGGAATATGAAACTTAGAACATTCGTTAGAAGCGGACATGTTGATATAGAAAAACAATCAGATGGAAATTTTATAGCAACACAGGATAATAATAGAACGGTATTTGTTAGGTCTTATATTTCTATTCCGCAAGAACTTGTAGATAAGATAAACAATAATCCAGATGGGATAGTTTTTTATGATGATGGCGGAGATTGTTTTAGATTTGATTTTATACCACAACCATTTAGCTTTAATTTATGAACAGTACAGATTTAAAATACCTCGATCTTCTTAGAGAAGTACGAAGTAAAGGAACACAAAAATCGGATAGAACTGGAACAGGAACTGTTTCCATTTTTGGAAGGTCTCTAACATTTAATATGAAGGAAGGATTTCCTCTTTTGACAACGAAGAAGATGCACACTAAAAGTATTGTGCATGAATTGCTTTGGTTCTTACAAGGTGGACATAACATCAAATATCTTGTAGATAATGGTGTTGGCATTTGGAATGAATGGCCATGGCAGAACTATATGAAAGAGCATGAGACTATTAAAAAGGATTTAGGTGAAGCGATAAGCAAAGCAGATTCTACTGGAGATGCAATATCTGTAGATTACCTTAGAGAAAAATTGGACAGTCATCCTGCTTTGACATTAGAAGAATTTGTTGCTAAAATAAAAGAGTCTCCGTTAAGTCATTTGTATTCTTCAACTAAAGATTCTTTCTCAGACATTTGGGGAGAGCTTGGACCTGTTTATGGAAAACAATGGAGACAGTGGCAAGGTTGGATGCAGTATAAAAAAGACGATGGAAAAACTGGATTTGGTTCTCTTTGGTATGATCAGATTCTTCGTCTTGTACAACAACTTAAAACGAATCCAGATTCAAGAAGATTAATGGTGAATGCATGGAATGTTGCTGAGATAGATTCAATGCTTCTTCCACCATGCCATTACGGATTTCAATGTTGGACGAGAGAACTTACTATAGAAGAAAGATATAACGTTTTTTATAATAAGCATGTAGATCAAAAGCTTGAAGAAAATACTCCTGAATCTGCAATAGATGCTAAATGGACTGTCAAATCTTTTGAAGGAAGAATAAGAGCAATGACTGGATTAAGTGGAAATAATGCAGGAGAAGCTGCACTGAATATAGCACATAAATGGTTAGACGATTGGAATATTCCAAAAAGAGCAATATCATTAATGTGGCAACAACGTTCAGTGGATTTATTCTTGGGATTACCATTCAACATTGCTTCTTATGGATTGTTATTAGAGATGCTTGCTCAGTCGACAGACATGGTTGCAGATGAGCTTATATTCAATGGGGGAGATTGCCACATCTATGTTAATCACTTTGATCAAGTAGATGAACAACTTTCAAGAACAACATTCCCTTTGTGCACTCTTAATCTAACTAAACCTAATTCTGAATACAGCTCATTGCACGGGAACAACGGACATATCATCGAGTATAAGTATGAAGATATTAAGTTTGAAGGGTACATGAGTCATCCAGCGATTAAGGCACCAATCGCTATTTAAAAATAACTTCATTTATAAATGAAAGTAACACTAATTGAATTCGGTAAAGAGAATAAAAATGGAAGAACATACTTATACCACGAAGTATCGGATCTTCCTAAAACAGCTCCTTGTACTTTAGAACACATGCAAGATGCTTATGGTCACACAACATTGGCAGCTACAATAAACGGAGAACAAACTTGCGCAATGGCAAAAATAAGTATGGATGAAAAAGGTATTTATGCTGAAGTAACACCATACGAAAACAAAAGAGAATTATTTGATACACTAATGATGAATGGTGCTACAATAGTTCCTGCTGGCACAGGTTCATTAAATGAAAAAGCTGAAGTAGAAGATTACAGATTACACTATATCTTCTTAACAAGAAACCCATCATGAACAACGAAGAGAAAGATAAAATAAGAAAGATATTGTCTGATGCTGCTGAGCAGATTATTACTGTATTAGATGATAAAACATTTGATCTTAAAGAAATAACTCAAACTGCTAATAAGATAATGCATGACGCATTTGATGCTAAAACTTTCATGGTAGATGAGAATAAAATTGATAAGGTACGATACGGGATGCTTGATTACATACCTAATATAGAAAGTCTATATCAATCTTGTAAGTACTGGGCAACAACAGGAGAATTAAATATAAACTCAGAGTATAAAAGGTTTTGTGAGAATATGGCAAAATTATCTGGGACAACACTTGAAGATGAATTAAATAATAACATTGATATAATAGTTTTAAAACATAAATTAAATGGCAGCGATACAGGATCTTCTAACGGAGAAATTACGACCTAAAAGGTTTGAACACTTAATACTAACAGAAAGAGTAAGAACATCTTTAGGCAATGGTCGCCTAATGCAAAATGTTTTATTATTTGGTTCTCCAGGAACCGGTAAAACATCTGCAGCAAAAGTATTAATACAAGGTTCACCAAGTATGTACATAAATGTTTCTGATGAATCAAGTGTAGATGTAATCAGAACTAAAATAACAGATTTCTGTTCAAGTATTGCAATAGATTTCGAAGAGACTGAAAATCCTAATGCTCCAATGCAAGCAAATGGTTTACCAATCAAGGTAATTATTCTTGATGAGATTGACGGAGCTTCAGATCAATTCTTTAAAGCATTAAGAGCAACAATAGAAAAATATGCTGCTAACTGTAGATTCATTGCAACATGCAATTACATTAATAAAATTCCTGAATCAATCCAATCTCGTTTTGAATGTATAAGTTTTGACTTTGCAAACAGACAAGAAGAGAATGAAGTAAGAGAAGAATGGAAGAAAAGAATATCTCACATACTTGGTAAATTAAGTATCGAAGCAGATGATTCAGCTTTACAAGAATTAGTTGACAGAAATTTTCCTGACATGCGTTCTATTTTAAACAAGATACAATCATTCGACATTCAAGGAATAAAGAAAATAACACAAGACAAAGTTAAAGAACTTAATTGGGATTTTGAAGATGTCTATAAGATGTTAGCAAGCAAACCAGATCCAATTGCAAACTATGAATTCATATTATCTAATTACTCTTCAATGGTTGAAGATGTAATGAGCAAGATTGGAACTGAATTTATTCATTGGTTAAAAGAAAAACATCCAGATAGAGTTAAGTTTGTACCAAACATTTTAATCACAACAGCAACACATCAAGCACAGAGACATACTGTTATTGATCCAGTAATTTCCTTATTAAGTTTATGTTTCACAGTTCAAAAAACACTTAATCCATAATGAGTCCATTTTTTAATTTATACGCAAAATACTGTTCAGGAGTTTCTTATACAGTTACAGGAATGGCTGGTTGGATTCTTGGCTTAAAGATTCCTATCCCTGAACATGGATTACATTGGCAAGCTGCATTACTTATGTTAATTGGAGCATTAGTAACACCATACGGAGTTTATAAGCTAGTTGATGCAATACTGTATCATATTAAACTAAAAGTAAAAAGAAAATACAAAGAACCAAAAGAACCATTTGAGCCATTTACTGGGAATTCATAAAGATAAATATAATATACCATGAGCAGAAAAGATAAAATTTCAAAGGAAATTAAAGAAACAAAAGCAGCAAAAAATATAATTGAAACGAAAGAGGAAGAATCATTCGTTGATTTCAATCCTCTTGATGCCTTGCCAGATATGATTGATAAGGATTACAGTTTCTTCCTAATGTTTGGGAAGCCTGATAATCCAATACCTGGCCCACCAAGCAACAACTATGACGCAGAGATAAACACTCGCGAACTAGGATTGGGCTTGTAAAAATAACCTAACAAGGTGAATGGATGAATTTTTGATTTATGGCGAAACCATAACTGGTTGGGCTCTTATTAGAGCCATGAAAGATGTAGCCAACATGAAAGCTGGCGAATGGGGACTTGTTTATTCAAACCTATTTTTTACAAAGAAAGAATTTTTACCATCATTTGTATTTAAAGATATACCAGTTGGTGATTTTGACGAATACGATGATTACATGCAACATCTCGATACTTTCGAAGATTGTATGAAGTGTGATCCCCAAGTGGGTTTCTCTTTATACAATGCATGTCTTGATGATGGGTTTAATCCTATATTAGATGACTTCTATATTTACATATTAGAAAGAATACAGAAGACTGCAACAGAAGGACAAAAGAATTTATCAAAGCAACAACTTAAGATTCTAATGGAGATATTTGTATCGAAAGAAGAATACGAGAAAGCAACTTTGGTGAGAGATACGTTAGAAGATAAATCTGTAAATAAGATCTTTTAATTTCTAGAAGCTACTAAATCACCAGTTTGATTCCACTGACGGCATTGACCTTTTACGCCATTGTCATAAGATATAAAGAATAATGAGAAAATTCTTAAGGTAAGTTACATATCATATAGCACAATAGAAAAATCTTTTAATCCAAAAGATACAATTATTAAATTAAATTCCGTGCTTCCAAACTAAGACTCTGATTATAAAAAGTAAAATAATTTAAAATAAATTTTTTTCTTTAAATAAAATAATCTAATTTTGTGAAAGAAATTGAAACAAAGATAAGTATATAGAGTAGAATAATAAATTTAAACGTAATGATTTCGCAACTAATAACAAAAATAATAACAACAGTCTCTACTACCAAAACAGGTGGGAAAGGTAAGACTATGTGTTCGGGGATACGAGAATGACGTTATAATAAACTGAATTTGAATGTATCCCAAACCAAAACGTTTGGGATTTTTTTTTATATTGTTCTTTGAAAAATATTGTAAAGTACTGGAAATCGCATGAGCCCTTACCAAAAGGGAGCGCACTCATCAGAAGCTTAAATGCCTAAGGAAAAGCGATTTCCATCATATTGCGGGATAGAGCAGGGGTAGCTCGACGGGCTCATAACCCGTAGGTCGTTGGTTCGAATCCATCTCCCGCTACAAATGCGTCTTGCAAAAGAAGGAAGTGCGAAAAGCGCCGTGTATGGTTTAATTCAATAATGGAAAAAATTAGGCGAATCTTTTCTTCTCTAGTCCAAAGTAAATCCTGATAATAAGGTTCAGGAAGACGCACCACATTTGCGAGGTCGACTGGAGTTTGGAACCAGCGGGGGCTCATAACCCTTAACCAGAAATGGAACGTGGGTTCGAATCCCATCTTCGCACCAAGCCGAAAACAATTGATGTTGCAACGTCAATTATTAGTAAGAGCGTTTCCAACCGCTATATAAAGAATGGGAATTATTTTGAAACGTAAAGAAATAATTTTCGTGATTGGAGAACTTTGCCTTTGTAGTTCAGTTGGTGGAACACCTCCTTGGTAAGGAGGAGGACATCGGTTCGATCCCGATCGCAGGCTCTAGTTATGGGACTATTTAGAATTTTGTTGACTTGGCACATTTTCAAGGAGCATAAAAATTCACACATTAGGAAGTGACACATACTTTAGGGGAATGAGTTTTCTTGGTACCAAGAATTCCAATCGTCAGTGTTAGAAAGGTGTAGCAATACACTTTTACTCGCCTTAGTAGCTCAGTTGGTAGAGCATCTGATTTGTAATCAGAAGGTCATCGGTTCGAACCCGGTCTGAGGCTCAAAATAAAAGGATGCATACAGCAAACTAAAACAGCTAAGTAGCTCAGTTGGTAGAGCACTCGCCGTGAAATCCTGGTCAATGGAAACATTGTTAAGGAAAGTAATCGATAGGTCATGGGTTCGAATCCCATCTTTGCCCCAGTACTAGTCATCCTGTAAAATGGTAGTAAAATGGAATTGATAAAAATAATAGAAATAACTGATCCGGAAATAATTAAAAATTTTCAGGCTTCACGTGAAAAAAATGAAAAGCTAAGAGAAGGAATTCGTCAAGGACGAAAGATCTCTGAACTAGCAGAAGAACTTGGATTTGAATTTTGTCAACCTTTGAAAGATGATGGCAAAGAAAAAAAGAAAAAAGTAGTAATTGAATTAATAAAAGAAGTAAACATGAAAACTAAACAGAAATATAAACGGTAATCGCTACTCGCTGAAATACGAGTAGCATCAAATAAATAAATGCGTTCGTAGCTCAGCTGGTAGATGCACTCGGCTTTTAACCGAGGGGTCGTGAGTTCGAATCTCACCGGGCGCACTTTTAAATTTTGATAATTGCACCCGTTCGCTTAGTTGGCCCAAAGTACCATACTTTTAATATGGAGAGTTAATGTCTCGATCGCAGGTTCGAATCCTGTCGGGTGCACAAATGGAAAGAAAGAAAAGAAATTTAAAATACTGCCGGTATCACAACCCCATAAATGAATGCGTTTACAGTACGGGGTACGCATTAAGGCAGACAAGGCGCTGTGAACAGATGTGGTAATAGTGTCCGCCTCATAAGCGGATTCCTTTTAGGAAGTGTGAGTTCGAGTCTCACCAGCGCTACATGATTGAAAAAATTTTTACGCATATAATAGGTGTAAGAAAAAAATGGTTACGAAAAGAATCTTATAATGTTCAGATTATAAAATCAGAAAAAGTAAGAATTTGGTATGACCATTTTAAAAAGACAGGAGAAAGATTAAATTTTAAAACAATTAAAGTAGATACGGAAAGAATAAAACATTTATTAAGATGAGTTATAAAAGTCATAAAATACACGGAACAGTAGACATGAGTGGAGATGTTTATTGGAAACTTTATAAGAGTTCGAGAGGCAATGGTTTTATAACAGTTATTTGTTTACAATGGTTTGATGAAAATGATTATTATGAAGATAGATTTATAAAGAATAGTCAAGATGAAATCCATGTGTTTGAGACAGAAGAAATGGCAATTGAAAAATTAAATGAATGGTATAAGCCGGATGAAATTGATCCGGAATATAGAAGGAGTACGATAGAAAATCTTGTAAGAGATTAATATAAAAAGACTTTGTAGCTCAGTTGGTAGAGTACCTGACTCTTAATCAGGGGGTCGTGGGTTCGAACCCCACCGGGGTTACTAGATATTTTGTACCTGAATTTAGATATATAAAATAAATTCAGGTTACAAGATGCCAAGAAAACAAAAGAAGTATCATTATTTGTATAAAACTACAAATTTGATAAATGGAAAATTTTATGTTGGAATGCATTCAACAGATAATTTGAACGATGGTTATTTAGGAAGTGGGAAAAGATTAAGATATTCTATATCAAAGTATGGTAAAGATAATTTTAAGATTGAGCATTTAGAGTTCTTTGAAGATAGAAAAACATTGGCTGAGAAAGAAAAGAATCTCGTTAATGAAGAACTTATAAAAGATATAATGTGTATGAATTTGCATATTGGTGGAGAAGGTGGTTTTTCAAAAGAGCATGCACTAAAAGGACGAATTACACTTATAAAAAGACTTGAGTCAGATGAAAATTTAAAAATGCATCTATTAAAGAATTTGAACGGTCTTTCCTGGAAAGACACATTTTCTTGGAAGGGCAAAAAACATTCAAGTAAAACAATTAATAAATTGATAAATCATAATAGACAAACAGGAGAAAAAAATTCACAGTTTGGCACATGTTGGATTAACAATGGAATTATTAATAAAAAAATTAAAAAAGAAGAACTACAAAAATATAAAGATTGGGTTAAAGGAAGATTAACTAAGTAGAAACAAGATTATACAGTCGGTATATAAAGAACGTTATTTGAAGTATTGTGTATCATCAAATGCCAGGCGATAATGAGCGGTTTGGAATGGCCTCATTAGCTTCCATTCGTCGGATGCGAATCCGATCCTGGCACCCAATTAGCAGTGCCACGGTTTTTGGGTGTGTGTTGCGGCAGAAATAAATTACGATAGTGAAATAATTCTGTTACCACTTACCGTCTCTCGAAAGAGTTGACACCCATCTTTGCATCAGTCGCATAGTGGCCTATTGCACCTGCCTTCCAAGCAGGATCTCGCCGGTTCGAATCCGGCCTGGTGCTCTTTTTCTGGTAAGTTTTTAAATAACAAAGGGATAAAAGTTTATAGGATTGAATGGAATGAAGTAATAACTGAAGATGGAAGAAAAAATATGAAAGAAAAAATTGATAACTTTATTTCGTATTACAAAATGCAGATGTAGCTCAGTGGTAGAATATTTCCTTGCCAAGGAAAAGGCCGCAGGTTCGAATCCTGTCATCTGCTCAACATGCAACCGGAGGTTAACTCCCCTGGCATTCGACTCCGCAACTGTGGGTTAAGTGGAATGTTTGTTAACTGAGGTTGCTCCTTTTTTTAAACGCAGTAGTAGCTCCTAACTGGACGCGAAAGCATAGAGCACCTGACTTCCAATCAGGGGGTTATCGGTTCGAATCCGATCTACTGCACCAAATGATAGTATCAGCTGTAATAATAATTGCAATAATCCTGATGGGTTACATGCTGTACGACACTCGTCAAAAATAGTGTCGCCGATGTAGCTCAGTTGGTAGAGTGCATGTTTCGTAAAGATGAGGTCGCAGGTTCGAAACCTGTCATCGGCTCAATTTTTTTTATTATATTTACATTCAATTTAAAGATAAAATGTTGACTGTTAAAATTAATAATTCAGATAAAAATTGTTGGTATTATAATCTGCAATTTAAAAACAATAAACAAAAAACTTTTGAAGTTATTCCAAATGCGAGTTTTTCAAAGTTTATTATTGTTAAAGGAGATTGTGTTGGAAAAGAAATAATGTCAGAGCATGTTAAGGATATTCCAGCAAAAGATGTTTTGAGACTTTTTAAAGAAATTAGATAAATGAAAAGAAATAAGATATACGGAATTTTGATGCGTCCAGTTTCGATGAATGCAAAAGACAACGAAAAAGTTATGCAATCAACTGATGTATCTGTGAAGGAAGGATTTTATAAAGCATATAGCCATCATGTTGGTGCATTGCAAATTGTAGCAGAATGTGCAAAGGTATATGTGAATAAGAATTGGAAGAAGGTTAAGGATTGGAGTGACTTAAATGTCATATTAGAAGATGCAAATACATTAAAGGGATCATTAAATGATTTTAATGGAGGAAAACCTTTAAAAGATTTTGTTGAGTATTTCAATTACAAAGAGGGTAATAGAAGAAGCATGCAGGTTGTTGGAGGGAAGACTAGAAGTTCTGTTGTTGATAAAATAATGGATAGGATTGATAAAGAGGATAGGGCAAAACATAATCCTATTAAAACAGTAAAAGGTGTTGTTTTAGATCCAACAGATGGAGATTTTTCTCTGACTATCAATGGAAGAAAACACATGTGGATAAGTGATAACACAATAATAATAATTGCCGATTATGTTGAGAAACAATTGGCTAAGAAGAAGAAAGTAGTAAAAACAAAAACCGAATAAAATGAAAACAGAAAGAATCAAGCTCGAAATTCGAGCAGCAGAAGGAGGAGAAGATGCAAAGCTCCTTGTCAACGAAATGGCGGACATTTATCAAAAGGCCGCAAGCATTAACAAATTTGTTTCTTCAGTAGAGAACTGACTACCAGGATATGTCGCACTGTGACTGACTGGAAACGGGGTCAGGGAGTTCTTCGAGAACGAAGCAGGTGGACATAGATGGCAGAGAGTTCCTCCAACTGAAAAGCGAGGTCGAGTTCAAACAAGCACTGTAACAGTTGCTGTGATGGATGAAAATTCCAAACCAAAATACGTCTTAAACAAAAGTGAAGTCGATCGTCAATACACTTGTTCCGGTGGAAAAGGTGGGCAGAACGTAAATCGTCGTTCAACTTGCGTTATTTTGATTCATAAACCTACTGGTATAATTGTTAGGTCTGAAGAAAATAGAACACAAGGAAAGAACGAAGATGCTGCATGGAAACGCTTAGAAGAAAAGTTAGGTGAGATACACAATGGCAAAGATGAAGAGAAGGTAAAAGAAAATAGGTTTAATCAAATTGGATATGGAAACAGAAACGATAAGAGAAGAACTTATAGAGAGCAAGATGGTTTTGTCCTTGATCACATTACTAACAAAAGGATAACAATAAAAGAGTTGTATAAGGGAAACATTAAACAACTCCACGCATAATAATTGAATATATAAATTAATGAAACTGGAAGAAATGTCATCATATCAAGACATAAAGAATTACGAACACATCTTTTTAAAGACGGTTGAACCGTACAAGAAAGGATCGTACGAAAAAAGTGTGCGAACAAAGTGGGCACGACTTCGTGCATTTGCAAAATTGAGGGCATCATTCAAGTTTAAACTAAAACGATTTGAATTGAATTAGAAGAAATTAAACATATATTTCAACTGACACACGTCCTCAGAAACAAACCGAATAAAACCGGTATAATTTGAGACGTGTGTTTCTCTTTTATACCGTAAACAAATTACACACGGAAAGGAGAACCTATGAAAGAATTCAAGAAGTTCGGAGGCGCGTATATCGACGACCTTGGAACGTATGTCAGGGAATACATTAAAGAGAACGAGCACAATGCTCCAAACGGAATCCGCATTTATGTAGGTTGCGACTCTGAGCACAACAAGAATAAGACAAGATACGCAGTTGTAGTTCTTATCTATCACGTTGGTGCTGGAGCTCACTATATTTTTAGAACAGATAATGTTCCAAAAGTAAAGGACATGTACATGAAGCTTTGGGGAGAAGTTGAAAGAGCTTTTGCTGTTGGTGAATATCTTGAAAAGGAACTTGAGGGTGCTTACAATAGAATTGATCCAAATGAAAAGCTTGTTGATATTGACCTTGACTTAAATCCAAATCCACGTTGGAGATCCAACATTGCTTATGATTCAGGAATGGGATTCATGAGAGCAAACGGATACCGTGTAAGAGGAAAGCCAACTGCATACGCTGCATCTTGTGCTGCCGATCTTGTGTGTAGAAAAAAGAAGAAAAAAACTAAAGGTTATTAAAATGAAAATATCTGAATTGATAGCAAAATTAGAAGAGATCAAATCCAAAGAAGGAGATTTGGCTGTGTGTGTTTCCGAACCGCATGAATATTGGGGAAGTGTGCAATCGCACATTACATTCGATTATAACATGTGTGTAACAAATCATGCACAACCAGATGGTCCGAAATCTGGTAAATCTGAAAAGGCTGTAGTATTTGGAAATTAAAAATGAATTGAAATGGAATTAGCAATAACAAAATATTTAAAAGAGCACGGTCTTGAGAAAACTCTTGCCGACTTTAAATTGAAGCATAAAGAATATCCTCACAAGGTATTGATCAAATATGATTCTTTGGAATCCAACTTCACTAACGAGGAAGTTAGAGATGCTAGAGGTTTAGTAGTTGAGAAAGATACTTGGAAGATCATGTCTATAGCATTCAGAAAATTCTTCAACCATGGAGAAGGACACGCAGCACCTATAAACTGGGAGACTGCAAGGATCTTCAAAAAGATGGATGGAACTATGATACATGTTTACCATGACTATGTTACTGGTGAGATGTGTTTTGGAACTACTGGAACTGCAAACGGTGAAGGTGATGTAGATAACTTCCACTATACAAATGTAGGTGGAACTTTCTCTGACTTATTCGTTCATGCATTTGCTGAGACTATAAACAGGAGAGATGATTTAGTACCAGGAGTATTTTTTAGCTTGGATGGAAAGCATTCACCATTATTAACTGATCCTGCTTTGATGGTAAAAACTTGGTTGGGAAAATATGCTGGATATACTTTAGCATTTGAGCTTTGTACTAAGTATAACATTGTAGTAACTCCACATGATGATTCAGCAATATTTTTGCTTGGAGCTAGAAAGCTTGATACACTTGAAGAGGTTTCATACGATGAACTTGTAAAAATCTCTGAGGATATTCATATTCCAATGGCACCAACTATCGCTTTAAACTCTTCACCTGAGAAGTTGAAGGATTCTTTCGAAGGAATGCCATACAAAGAGGAAGGTTATGTTGTTTGTGATTATGGAAAGCATGCTGAGTACGGATACCCTCGTCTTAAGATGAAGAACCCAGCTTATTGTGCAATACATTTCTTCAAGGACTCAACTGCATTCTGGAGATTGATCGACATCGTTAGATCTGGTGATGACAATGTGAACGAATACAAAGCTACTTTTCCAGGAAGAGGAGAAGAGATCGAGCACTTGCAAGCTGGATGGCATAAAACTATCGATGGAATCGATGCGATTGCGGCTGAGTTAGCAACATTAGATGAATTCATAGAGTACAGAAAGCACAAGGATTTGACTCTTGAACAAAACGATAGAGGAGATGAAATTGCAATTGGTTTGAGAAAGAAATTAGCTGCAAAATTAATGAAGTTTGTTGTTGATAAAAACTTGAAGAAACACCAAGGCTTCTTCTTTGATTTCATCAATGCTCCAAAAAGCTCTATGAGGTACATGATGGAGTACGATGGTAAAGAACTTTACAATGAATTAATAAAAGGTTATAACGAGAAATAATGATAACAAAACTTTACATATTCGACATGGATGGAACTCTTCTTGATTCTCCTCTTCCTGAAACCGGGAAGATGGAGTATGAGAGAATTAAAGGAGTGAAATATCCACATAACGGCTGGTGGGGAAGATGGGAAAGTCTTTTGCCTGAATACAATATAAAACCATTGCAAAGTATTATGGAGCACTACAATAGGGCGACAGAAGATTACAGTGCTGGAAAGATTATGTTGACTAACAGGATGTATAAACTTAAACCAAACATTCTCCCTTTGCTTGAGAAGAACAAACTTTATTTTCATCATCATTCTTTTAAGTATGATAATAAAACTAAGGTTGAACGTGCTCTTGAAATAATCGATAAACAATTTCCTGATGTAAAGGAAGTTGAATTCTTTGATGACATGACAGAACACATTGTAGATTTTGCAAGAATGTGGGATGAGAAGCCAGAAATTAAACTCACCATACATCATGTTGCAGAAGATAGAGAATGGATTACTATAAACAGTGTTGATGAATTTTTAAAAATGAAATGATGAAAAAATTATTATGGTTGGATGACGAAAGAAATCCGTATCAAGATAGATGGGCTGAATGCTTTCCAATCAAAGATGCAGAAATTCACTGGGTAAAATCTTATAAAGAATTTATCACATGGATTATGACGAATGGTTTACCAGATGCAGTATGCTTTGATCATGACTTAGCAGATATATCTTATAACCCTGAGAAAGGACAATCAATGTTTGTGTATCACGAGAAGACAGGATATGACTGTGCTAAATGGTTAGCTGACTATTGTATGGAGAATAATGTAATGATACCATTATACAATATACAATCTGCAAATCCTGTAGGTAAAGCAAACATTGATTCATATTTAAAAAATGTTATCAAACATATAGAGGGTGGACAGTAGTTCACCCTTTTTCTTTTATATAAATACATTATGAAACTATTATCAAAAGAAATATATGAGGTGCTTGAATTGAAATTTGGGTATCAAGGGATGGGAACATCTGGATATAATGAAGATGTAACACACAGATTTTATTCATTTGAAAAGAATAACATTTCTTATAATGTTGTTTATTATGAACAACGTAACGGAAGTGCTACATACTATATTGAAAAAGATGGAGTTACTGTAGATGATATTAATGAAGCTAAAGAAATTTTTGTTATTGCTAATGCAATAGAATGATATATAAATTATGAGTGAAAAGAAAACTGAAAAAGCTGCACAAGATAATATCAGAAAGCAGCTTGAAGATATGTTACTCGGTGGAGAACAGATCGACGAAGCAAGTACAAAAGATAAACCTGTTGCGAATAGCGACGAGCAAGGTCCATTAGCAAAGGTACAACATCCTGGAACTAAGAACATGGATTTTTATTCTGTCAAAGATGATGTTGAAGTAGAATCTAAAAAACTCTTAAAGAGTGTTATTGATTTTTACTTAGATGCAAAGGTTATTAAGAAGAATGAATATATCAAATACAAGAAAGCTGTAGATGAAATGACTCTTTCGAATATTATATTCTCTTTAAAAACAACACAGCATGCTATAATAAAACTCATGGAAGAAATTGACATGGGAAATATTCATCCAAGGATTTTTGAAGTTCTTGCACAGTTGCAAAATCAAATGATGGTTGTTGTAAAACATCAAGCAGCATACATGATAACTGTAGAGGAAGGTTATAAGAAGATTAAAGATGATCATGATAGAATTGAATATCAAAAGAGTCTTGATAAAGGAAAAGAAGATGGCGAAGAAACAAAAGGAATTGGTGAAGGTGAATCTTTAAAAATAAGAGGAACTAAAGGTTTAATGCTCTCTATAAAAGAGAAGATTGCAAATGCAGAAGATGTTGAAGCAGAACCAGAAGAAACTAAAATGCGATTAACTGATCCACATAATAGACCTGCAAATCCAAATATAACTGGTGATAGTGTCAGTGATAATTTTGATGAGGAAGAAGGATTTGATATAGACGAAGATAATTTCTAAACTAAAAATCCCTCTTTCGAGGGATTTTTTTATTAAGCTAATTTAAAACCAATTTTCTTTAAAACATCATAGTAATCATCGATTGCAAATAAAACGAATTGTGGTTCTGTTCCTTTTCTATCTTGATTGTTTAAAGCAAATTCAGCAATTTCATCTGCATCAACTCCTTTATATGCCCAACGGTCTAAAACTTCTGGAACATTGTCATCATAATTCTGTAATGCTTTTTCGATTGTTGGATAATCTTTTTCTTCTATTTCAAAATCATTGTATGCGACCTTGATTTTATCCATCTTTTCTACTGCATCCTTAATTTCTTTAGAGTAATTCATAAAGAAATCTGATTGAGAAGATTCAGAAAGAGTTGCATAACCTTTCTTACCTTCAACTTTGCCATCCATCGATTTTTTAACAAGAGCATGCTCTCCTTTTTCATCGTGTTTTGCATCTTCAGCTTTCTTCCTGTCTTTTAGGAATTGCTCATAAGACAAAATTTGTCTTTTATTTACATCGAAAGTATTCATATAATTATTTTTTTATGTTGATTGCTTTCGGAGTATCTAATGCATTGTCATAACCTGCTGCAGCTGTAGTAGCACCACCATAAGTAGCTTTTACTGCATCATGCTTCTTCTTGTCAAGCTTTGCATTGTCATCATCCATTGCATTGTCAAATCCAGGTTTTCCTTTTTCAGGATCTAAGATACCTGCTTCTTTAGTAATATCAGCAGCGCCTTTTTCAGTTTGCTTACCTTTTTCAGCAACTGTACGATTGCGATTCCATTCTTCGAAAGACATTGTCTTTCTTTCTTTCACATTGAAGATATTCATTTTGTTTTTAGTTTTATTTTTTAATCTGTATAGTCCATGAATCTATCCTTCAAATAAAGGACGACTGATTTTTTTTGTTCTTTTGTTAATCCCTCTATTGCATTATCGATTTTTGCTTGAATGCCTTTATCGAGTTTATATGTAGTTTCTTTTTCATCTTTTAAAGCCCATACAAAAATGATGAATTCATTTGGATCTGATGATCTTGTCATTCTCATTAATTTTGCATTGATTGTGATTGCACCAAGAGCATCATTAAAAAATGTTTGTGCTCTGTTCTCTGATTTTTTTACTAAACCACCTTCAATCATTTTAATACCAGAAGTACTCCATCCTTTTTCTTTTCCTATTGCAACAGCAGATGCTGCTTTTATAATATCACTTAAATTATTGAATCCACCTTGATCACCAAGCTTACCCCATATTCTAAGAGTGTCTATTTTATACATTCCTTTTTCAGGTTCTGCGTTAACACTAGACCAAAGCTCACGAACCTCTGCAGGAATATCGCCTCTTGAACCACGAGATTTTTCAATTTTCCAGCCTTTTTCTTCTGCCCAATTTTTTAGTGGGTTTAATCTTTCTGCAACAGTATCACCAAAAAGAGTTTTTGCTTCATTGATGTCGAATGATTCGAATAGTTTAATGTTTTTCATAGAAATAGTTTCTTTTTGACTTCTTTTGGTATATATCTTGTAACTAATACAAAAATGCATGGCAGATAAAAATTTTAAGAAGCCTCAAGCTTCAAATGACGGAAAAGAATCACTTGTTTGGTCGACGGAAAGAGTAGAAGAATTAATGCTACAACTTGAAGTAGGTATTGAACCTTATCAAACCCCATTTTGGGATGGTAAACCCGAATGGCGAGCAGCCAACATCGTATACGAATATACACCTGAAGAGCTTTCAGAGATAGAGAAATGTGCGAGAGATGTGATTTATTTTGCAAACAAATATGTGTTTGCAATGACAGACGATGGTATCCAAAACATCGCATTAAGAGATTATCAAGAAGATATTTTAAGAGAATTCCAAGAGAATAGATTTTGTGCATTCGTTTCTCCACGTCAGGTGGGTAAAACAATTGTAACTGGAATATTCTTAACATGGTATCTCTTATTTAATGCTGATAAGAACTTAATGATCCTGTCAAATACAGGAGCAACAACAATAGAAATTATCGACAAGATCAAAGTCATATTAACTAATTTACCATTCTTCTTAAAGCCTGGTGTTATTGTTAATAATCAAATGACAATGAAGTTTGACAATGGTTGTAGATTATTTGGTAGAAATACTACTAAGACTGCAGCAATTGGTTTCGCAGTTCACTTCTTATACTGTGATGAGTTTGCACACATTCATGCAAACTTTATTGATCCATTTTGGAGATCAGTATATCCAACACTTTCATCATCAAAGATCTCACGGTGTATTATAACATCAACACCAAACGGACAAAATAAATTCTATGAAATTTATATTGCAGGCCTTGAAGGCTTGAATGAGTTCAAAGCTATTAGAGTAGATTGGTGGCAAGTTCCAGGTAGAGATGAAAAATGGAGATTAAAAGAGATTGCCAATCTTGGATCTGAGGATGACTTCAATCAAGAGTTTGGTTGTCAATTTTTAGCTTCATCTAAACTCTTATTAGATTCAAGAACATTATCACAAACAAAAAGTGTGACTGTTGAATATCAATGGTTAGAGATAGATGACATTGGAGATCTTGGCATTGATTATGATGGACTTAAATGGCATCCTAAATTTGCTTTTGAAAATATAAAACCTACAGACAGGTTTATATTCTCTATAGATACAGCAGGTGGTGGTGGCGGAAAGAGTGACTTCTCTATTGTGAATATTTTTAAAATGATTCCATTACCATTAGTAATGCTTGATAGGATGACCTCGTTCACAGATGAGTCTGATTTCTTTAGTCTTATGCAAATTGGAATGTACAGAAGTAATACAACGGATATTGAGGTATTGGTTCCTATTATAGAGACCTTGCTTTACAGAACATTAGGTTCTGACAATGTTAGGATTGTATTAGAGATGGATTTTAAAGGAAATTTAGTATTTGATAGAATGTCGAGACACAAAGAATTTTATGATGACATATTTGTGCACACTAAACATTCAGAAAATGCTAGAACTATTAAGCCAGGATTAAAATTAAATCCAAAAAATAAATTATCTTTCTGTATGGAAATGAGAAGACTCGTAAGGAGTGGAAGAATCATTCCTAATGAGAAGGTGACGTTTAATGAGTTGACTTCCTTTGGCATAAACAAGAAAGGTTCTTATTCATCTCAAATAGGACATGATGATATTGCAATGACTATAGTTAATATGAGTCCTTTTTTCTCGAGTACTCAGTATTTTGAGATGGTTGAGGATATATATGATACGCTAGATGACAAATATAAAAAGGCAATTGCGGAAAAACTTAAAATCGGTGATGTCGGAGGTACAGAAGACGGATTCGATATGGGATTTTTAAAGAGTCTTATGCAGTAAAAAGATCTTTCGAGAATTTAAAAGAAAAACAGACTGTTTATCTGGAAAAATTGAGCTCAAAAAGAATATATAATAAAAATATAAACACAACCAATAATGGCGACAATTAGATTGGATTTGAACAAATTTAAGGCAAGTGGTATTTACACCCTTGAATTCGATCAGAGCGAAAACATCACGCTAACTCCACAAACAGTTAGACTCGTTGTAGGTTTCTCTAAAAAAGGACCTTTCAATGCACCGGTTTTCTGTCCTGATATTAAAACAGCAAGAACTGTTTTTGGGGATATTGATACTCAGCTCGAAAGAAAAGGATCATTTTTCCACAGAAGTTTATTCACATGTTTACAAACAGGTCCAGTGTTTGCACTGAACTTGCTTTTATTAAACGATGATGATGTAACTTCTCCAGATAATTCTGATAAAGTAGACTATAGAGCTTTTTCTATTGATACTGCAGAATTTAATGGAATAGCAACTCCAAGACTTGCAAGCTCATTTTACAATAAGCAAAAATTCTGGTTCCCAGATCCTGAGTTTTTCTTAGCAACAACTTCTACAATAGACAAACCAAAACTTTTTGATTTTGTTAACCTTGGTAAGACTCCAATGTCTTTAATCGTTAGAAAATCTGCAGTTAAAGGTTATGACCTTACAGCTAAAGAATGGTATAACAGTTTAAAAACTCCAAAACCAGAATTCTTAGATGACAATGATTTTATCAATGATTTCTTCGTTGATGTAGTTGCTATCGAAGGAAATTGGACTGATTATGCAAATCTTTCTATTGATCCTGTATACAGTAAATATTTTAATGTAAAAGGTTTCAAGAAAGATTTACTTGATGAATTTACATCACGTCCTGAAATTAGCTTAATTGCTAGTATTACAGGTTGTATCATCCCAGATTTAAGAGATGCAAATGGAAGTAATCAATTTATTGAAAGCTTAGTAAATAATACAACTGCAGTAACTGGATTATTCTGTGCAGTTAATAAACTTGCTCTTGATGATTTGGTTAATAACTCAAGTCAGATTGACTTAGTAGGTCACCATTTAATTGCTGCTTTAACAGGTGGTCAAACACAAATTGATTTAATCTCTTACAAAGCTCCATTAAAGAATGACCAAGTTTATACTGACATCACAGGTGCTGTAACAACATCTGGTGGTTATTTAAACTATCAATCTCCATTTGACGTATTAATTGCATACGGAGTTAGTGGTTCATTCCCTAATGGTACTGCATTATACAATGATTGGAAAAATGGTGTTATCACTGATGGTGATTATATCGTGAAGAATAACATTGGTACAAAACAATTCTTAAAATTCTTTGCTAACACAGACGGTTTTGGTGATCCATTTGTAGAGATTAGAGCGTATGATTCTGATTTATTTGCTTCACAAGAAAACATTGCTCCAGTAGGAACTACTTATGACTCTGCAGGTGCAGCAGTTATTGGTTCTAAATGGGATATTGTTTCTTTATATGGAACATACAATCAATTCTTTAATACAATCACAGCTGATCCTCAAAAAGCAATCACAAATAACGAGTGTATCGTTTCTAATGCTGATGCTAAGAAAATCAACATCGGTGATTTATTAGTAGATGCTTCAGGAGCAAGATTAACAAGAGTATTGAAAAAATCTCAATATGATGTAATTGGTAATGTAAAAATTACTTGTAGTGTATCATTGAAATTCTACTCTTCAAATAGAGTTCAGAAATTCCAAAGATTGCAAGACTTCGTTACTGAATTACAGTACACATACTTAAAAGGATTTACATTAAAAGAAACTCACATGCCTAATGGTTCAGACCTTAGAATGAATGAGATCTTAGATGTAATGTACAACACAAACATTGCAACATCTCTTGCAAGTAAAGACATCATCACATTCAGATATATCGTTGATACATTCTGGGGTGGTCTTGAGCCGAACTCTAAGAACAGACTTGCAACACTTGCTAAGAACAGACAAAAATGTTTAGCATTATTAAATGCTCCATCATTCAAGCAGTTCAGTGAGAGTACAGATCCTAAATTTACTGATGAACCTACATCGAGTAATCCAAAACCAATCTTGAATGTAAGATACATTCCTGATGGTGGTAACCAAAGCTTAAACCCAAGTTTCACTTATACATTAGTTGATGAGACTTTAGGTAGTAAGCATGCAGGTTATTTTGGACCATTCATTGTATTAAGAGAGAACAACAAGAATATTTCTGTTCCTCCTTCAGCATTAGTTTCGAATTTATTCGTTCAGAAATTCTTGAACGGAACTCCATTCGCAATCGTTGCTGGTCCAAGAAGAGGTTTAATTTCTGATCCAAACTTAGTTGGTGTTGAATACGATTTAACTGATCAAGAAAGAGAATATCTTGAGCCATTTGGTATCAACCCTATCATCAGAAGAAGAGGTGTAGGTATTATGATCTTCGCTAACCAAACAGGTTTCCAAAGAGTTAACTCTGCACTTAATAACTTACACGTTAGAGACTTGTTAATCACTATCGAAGAAGACATCGAAACAATCTTAAGTAACTACTTATTTGAATTCAATGATCCTTCAATTAGATTAGAGATTAAGAGTAAAGTGGATAGCTACCTTGAAGGTGTTCAATCAGCTGGAGGTTTATTCAACTTCTTAACTGTAATGGACAGTTCAAACAACACACCAGCTATTATCGACCAGAACATGGGAATAATAGATGTAATTGTAGAACCAGCAAGAGGTATACACAAGTTCTTAAATAGAATTACTATCGCTAAGACTGGTGCAATTGCAACAGGTGGATTCACAATAGCATAATAAATAACTAACAAAGCTTAGAAGGCGAGGGAGAAATTCTCTCGCCTTTTTTGATAGAATCAATGAAGCACATTAAAACTATATCGGAAAGAGGCTTAGCAGTCGATAAATTTCCAGATACCTATCTTGCACAAGTAAAGAAAGGCACCCAAGAGTATAAGAAATATTCTGAAGTTGCTAAGGACATTTATCAAATGTTCAAAGATCTTAAATGGCAAGATATAAAGTTTGAAACTGTTGCAACTCCAAGATCTGGTTCTACATCAAAAGAGGTTCCAATACTTCCAGCTGCATTAAGAAGAAAACTTTTACAAGCATATAAGTTAGATAGCGATTCAACAGAAAAAAACTTTAAACAATCTGGAAATGTTTTTGCAAAGACTTGGTATGGTGATTCTATGGGGAGAGTTATTCACATGAATATCGAAGATGTGAATGGTTCACAAAGATCACATTTTCCAGATGATGGAATTCCAGACTCATTAAAGGGATATGGTTTAGGATATAAATTATATAGAGCTCTTTTAGACAAGTATAAATATCTTACTTCAAACACTGCAGGATCAAAAGACAAAGACAGAACTTGGCAATCATTAATATCTCCAAAGGTAGATAAAAGAGGTCGCTTCACAGAAGATGACGTACATTCTATACTTGGAAAAGATTATGTATTTGCAATGGTTAAAAACATTTCAGATAGAAAAAAGATAGAGATAGCAAAAAAATTCATCAACGATAATGTTGATACAGATGAAATCAATAATAAAAATTTTGGAATAGATGATGAACTAAAAGATCTTCTTCCAGAAGATGTTCTTGTTAATTTAGATCCAAAGAAGAAAGCTGAGAAGAAAAAAGAATTAGTTAAAACTAGATTAGAAAAATTTACACCAAGAGGAAGGGCAGATCACAATTGGGAAATTGGTGATTATGTCGTAGATGCCGATGACATAACTAGTGATGACGAAGATATAAAAATCACAGTTAAAAAAGTTGTTGGTAAAGATAGTGATGGTGATTTTGTTGCAATTGAATTAAAGAACTTAGTAAGCTATGAACGAGGTACATATTCAAGCACGACTCCTTATGCTACATCAATAAAAAGTTTTGCTACAACAAAAAATTCTTGGGTGAAAGCAAAACTACAACGTGGCGATGTTGATCCAACAGAAGGTAGAATTCCAGTAGATGGAGCAAGACCAGCAAGAGGAGCAAGAACAAGTTCAAGTTCAGATGACAGCGGACACTTATCTTATGCAGCAAATCCCAATAATTTAAGAGCATTGAATGCTTTCATGGATGCTGACATGAATTGGGAAATACTTGCAGATGACAATGATAAAGCGTACATCGTAAGGCGTGATGGTGGAAACATCACAATTATGGATGGAAGGATTAATAATGAAACACCTATAAGTGCAACTGACTTAAGAAGAATGAACTTAAACAATCTTAATGCATTTGCTGTAACAAGCAAGTCGGCTTTAAGATCAGGAGATCTTGTATTCATCAAAAACCACAGAAGATATTATGGAGTCATTGCAACGGTAGACCGTGTAACTCCAGCTTCAAACAGACAGCCAGGAGTTTATTTAAAAATACCAGGAGAAAAGAGACCTATTTATTTTCCAGATCCAACCATTCTTATTAAAGTGAAACTTGCTAATGAATCTATTGACACTGGACGACACATCCAGTTATTTGAAGATTTTAATCCAAATATATAATATATGAAAAAGATAAAGAGTTTTAGCGACTTCCACGTTAATGAGATAATATCAAAAGATACAAGAAGAAAAGAAGGATACGGTAGTATTTCAGAAGCAGGATTATCTGAATTATTACAATTTATGATTGCCCAAATATCTGAATCTCCTATTGCATTTGAATTAGATAATTACAGAGATGATGAATTTACTGTAAAAGGACCATTTGGGATAACATTATATTTTGGACTTCATAAAGTAGAAACAGGGTATAATCAATATAACAAGGTTGGATATAAAGTTAGTTGTAACAAATGGGAATTAACCAATCCAACAGCTAAAGGTTTGATAAAAGAGATGAAGAAATCTTTAGAGTATAAATATTTAATCAAAGGTAAAAAAGAAGAAAAACTAAGAGATGACAGATTAAAGAAGATTTTACAAAGACCTTACACAGACGAAAATCTTATTGAATACTTATATTACGTAGAGCCAGTTAGAATTGATACAATCAAATCAGATAATTCTGGACCATGGGCAACATCAGGAACAAGCATACATAAATACATTTTTAGTTTGAGTGCTCCTATCAATGCGTGGAAAGAACATTTCAACAAAGGGACAACTCAACTTTCTGATGATGAACCTTACGAAACCATGGAGAGAATTAAAACAGCATTTTGCAAGAAACGTGGATTTAATTCAGGTGGAATTTCTAGCAATTCAGTAGAAGCATTTGATGTTCAAATGCCAACAGTTAGTATTACGGTTAAAAATCATACATATTATAACTAATGAAACATATAAAACTATTTGAACAATTTATTGCTGCACCAGATGCTGCAATTTCCAGTATTACTTCTGAAGAGAAAGATCTTTTTAAGAAGATGGTTCATAAATTTACGGAAGAACAAGAACCACATCTTAATGTAGAAGATGAAACTTCTCTACTTGCTATATGTGGTAAGATGGGATTAAAACCTAATGAGGTTCACCATGATTTTTTAAATGCAAATTTTAGAGATAATGAATCTGTAATATCGCATAGAACGGAATTGTTCTTAAATAAGGTTATATGTAACTATGATCTTAAACCAGAAGAAATTGAAATCATGAAAAGCCTTTGCACTAAGCTAGGTGAAGATTTTGATTCTATGTATAACAACTGTAAAACAATATAACATGAAAACTATTAAACCATTTCAAACATTCTTAAATGAATCTGATTGGGGGTCTAGCGACCAAAACATAATGATGCAATCTATGCATAAGGGTTTAAGCGAACCAAGCAGTGCACCAGGTTTAGATCCTGTCCTTACTGCTGCAGAAGAAGCAGTAGATTTTTATTGGGAAGACTGGGAAGAATATAAAACGGATAGAGCTGGACTAATCAACAAAGCAGCAAAAGATTATTATAGAAAGTATTTTCCTGAATGGCTAGAAGGAATGCAAAAAATGTTTAAATCAAAATAACACTGTAAACAATATAACATGAAGAACCTTAAATTATTTGAAGATTTTTCTTCTAACATTGCAGGAATGGATATAAAGGATAAAGTTATTTTAAAAAATGCTTTGACTACATATATCGATAAATATGAAGGACGTGTTGATCCTGAAACTATTAAAAGAGCAAATTACTTGCTTGAAACATTATCAAATAAATAATATGAAAAATTTCGATGAATTTGAAAAAAGCGTTAAGATGAATGAGTCAGAACTATTCATTAACGAAGCGGAAGATTCTGCTGAGAATAAATTTCAACAAGCAGTTCAGTCTTCAAAAGGATTTGGAGATGCTCCTACAATCAGTAAAGAAGAAGCAAATGAATTGTTGAATAAAATGTCAGACATCAGTGACGATCAGGTTATCGATCTTTGCAGATATTTCGCTCTTAATAGAGTTCCATATCCAATGCAAATAAAGAGATCGATAGATGCAAGGATGAAGGAGAAAAACCTGAATCCGTATAAGTCATTGAAAGAGTCTATGAATGAATCAACTGAAGCAATGGCTTTAGTAAAGAAATTTACACAACCTACTTTCCCAGTAGAGCCTTTTAAAAGAAAGCTTACTGATGTAGAAACAAAAGCAATGCACATAGAATATCCTATGTACTCATGGTCTGATGTGGATGCTGAAGGTAAAATAGTTTTAGGTGGTGGAATGGAAGCACGTGGAAAATTCTATATTGAAGAAGCTGATTTAAAAAAAGTTATTGAACTTGCAAAGAATACAGTTAGATCTTCTAAATATAATCAAAAGGATTAATATGAAACACATTAAGATATTCGAAAATTTTGCTTCAAATGAAGGATTTGATAAATGGAAAGAAGCATTAACTTTATATAAAGATGATGCTAAAAAGATAACTCCTGCACAAGACAAAGAGTTTGATAATATATTTAAGGGAAGTAAAATAACTGCAAGATTTATATTTAGGTCTATTTCTGCAAAGACTCAAGCTCTTTATGATAAAGATTGTAAAGATTTTGGAAAAGCAAAAGTGGACGGACTTGTCGACACAGTTCTTGGAGTATTTAAGTTAACTGAAAGTGCTGATGATGACAAAACACATTGTTCAAGTTGCGATGCTCTAGTAGATATTGATGAAACTGATAGTTATGGAAGATGTGAGAGATGTCAAAATGAATACGGAGAAATAAAATAATAACCATGAAACACATTAAACTATTCGAAGGATTCCTTTTAGAAGG
>Ga0315284_10002067_pt1 | contig 28793 bp, 20 predicted proteins | sample YL17G09_16_MG_FD_203696 | JGI IMG/M metagenome (GOLD analysis project Ga0315284, IMG submission 203696) | Sediment microbial communities from Yellowstone Lake, YNP, Wyoming, USA - YL17G09_16 | ecosystem: Environmental > Aquatic > Freshwater > Lake > Sediment | place: USA: Wyoming | collected...
ACGGTCCAGGTCACGGTGCAGGTGCCCCAGTCCGCCACCAAGCAGATCCTGGTCAACACCCTGACGGTCACATCCCAGGGCGACACGCTCAAGAACTCGACGGTCACCCTCACGACCAACGTCAACCTGGTATACGGCGTCGAGGTAACGCCCAGCTCCAAGGTCAAGACCCTCAACACGCCAACGGTCTACACCTTCTCGATGACGGTGAAGAACAAGGGCAGCGGCAACGACACCTTCCTGGTCGAGGCCCTGGGCGAGGACAAGGAGTGGATCAAGTTCGAGACCACCTCGTTCAAGCTGGCCCCTGACGCGAGCAAGAGCTTCAACGTGACCCTCACTGTGCCCTTCGAGAACCCATTCGACGAGCTCAACGGGACCTACAAATGGACCATTAAAGTCACTTCCCAGGGCTACAGCTTCCAGTACGCAGCACTGGCCCTGACGGTCACGGTCGACATACGCTACGGCTTCAGCGAGGCCTGGGACAAGACGGACATAGCCGCGGGCCCGGGCGAGACTGTCGACTGCAACGTGACTATAAACAACAACGGCAACATCCAGGACGATTACCTGATAACCGCCACGGGCTCCTACGCCACCTGGGCCAAGGTCAACAGCAAGAGCGGCAACAGCTCCTACACCATCGCCGCTCTGAGCAAGGACACCAGCCGGAAGGTGCCTCTCTATATAACGGTCCCGTTGAACACCCCCAACAACAAGTACACCATCCAGGTCGATGTCAAATCCAAGGGCAACGACAGCATCTTGAAGACGACCAAGCTGACCATAACCGTCAGCGAGAACTACGCCGTGAGCCTCACGGTCGACGAGAACAACCTCAATGTGGGGCCGGGCGCTACCATCCAGTTCAAGGTCAAGGTGAAGAACACCGGCAACATCCTCGAGGACTTCGAGATGACTATAGACAAGGCCTCAGGGACCTACTACAAGTGGGCAGGCGACCCCGACCCGGGGATATTCAACACATCTAAAGACAACTATGTCTGGGTCACGGTCAACGTGACGCCGCCCATGGACCAGGCTAAGGGCACCTACATCGTCCGCCTCAAGGCGGCGGTCACCAACGCCAAGTCCGAGACCTCGGCCACGGTCGATTTGAAGGTCATCATCAGCTTCGGCGTCGAGATAACCGCCATATCGAACGAGCGCTCCAAGGACGTCACGCCGGGCAACAAGATGTACTATAACTTCACCATAAAGAACAAGGGCTCCGGCGACGACACCTTCTCGCTCAAGGTGGACGACAGCATCTTCACGGATAAAAAGATCGCCAAGTGGGCGACCTTCACCAAGACCGAGGTGCCGGTCAAGTACGACAGCGAGGTCAGGGCCATGATGATAATCACGGTGCCCATCGACGCCGAAAAGAAGGACTACACCTTCCGCGTCAAGGCCACCTCGACTTACGACGAGAACTCGGCCGCAATCTATGACTTCACCCTGAGCGTCCTGGGCATTGCGGGCGTCACCCTGACCACCGAAACGGACGTGCCGCACACCGAGCCTAGCAACGCGGTGACCTACACTGTGAAGCTCAAGAACACGGGCAACCAGGCGGACACTTACACCATAACCGCCGAGGGCAGCTACAAGAGCTGGATAACCTTCGACAGGTCCTCGGTGTCCGTGGGCTACGATACGACCTTCAACCTGCCGGTGACCATCAAGGTCCCAGACGACGCCAAGGTGGGCAGCTACAACCTGACCGTCAAGGCCAAGTCCACGGCGGACGACACCCTCTCCGGCACGATAACCCTCCAGGTGTTCGTCAAGCAGGTGGTCGACTTCACCGTGACCGTCGATGACGCGACCAAGGAGTCGCTACCGGGCAAGAACATCACCTACACGCTGACCATCGAGAACGCGGGCAACGGCGACGACCTCTACAAGTTCGAGGTCACCTCGAGCGATAGCAAGATGTCGGGCTGGGCCACCTTCGCGGCGGACCAGTTGGTAGTGGCCTACGACGACAAGGACACCATCAAGGTCTACGTGGCCATCCCGTCGGACAACAAGGACGCCTCGGCCGGGCCGTTCAACCTGGTGATCAAGGTCATATCGAAGAAGAACGACTCGATCTACAAGCAGATCACGCTGACCACGACCATCACGCAGGTCTACGAGATCACCCTAAGCTGCAGCGACTACAGCCAGATCCTGGACCTCAACGGCAACGACGCCGAGTGGGACATTGACGTCAAGAACACCGGGAACGGCGACGACACCCTGACCTTCCAAATCGACCAGAAGGAGTCCTCCTGGCAGAAGTCCTGGTGGTCCTTCTCGCCCTCATCGCTGGATGTGGAGTCCGACAGGACCAGGACCACGACCGTCAAGCTCATGGCCTCGAGGGTCGTGGATGTGGATTCGGGGACCTTCACCTTCCGGGTCGTGTCCGTCTCCAGCGACGGCGACACCAGGTCGCTGTCCCTGAGGCTCGAGGTCAAGGTGGTCAAGGCCGAGATACAGGTGGTCTCCTGGACCATCAAGACGACCAAGGCCAAGACCGGCGACCATGTGCCCGTGGACATAACCATCAAGAACATAGGCTCCGCGGCGACCCCCTCGACGGTCAGCATCGCCATACTGCTAGACAACAACCCCGTGGCGACCACGACCACATCGAAGCTGAACGCGGGCGAGGACACGACCTTGACCATGAACTGGGAGCCCACCGAGGCCGTTAGCGGGACCATGAAGGTCCGCGTGACCGTGGCCGGCGATAAGTACGACAGCAGCGCCAAGACGGTCGAGGCCACCGGGGGCGTGGGCCTCGCGGGCCTTGACATGTCCAGCCCCATGTTCATGATAGTCCTCCTCCTGATAGTGGTGATAATCGTGATTGTCGTCATCATGGCGGCCACCAAGAAGAAACCCATCCCGTCCCCAATGATGCCGCCGCCCCCCATGGAGGAGGGCGCTGGCGAAGAGGAGCAGGAGCAGGGCGGCGAGGAAGGGGCCGGCGAGGAAGAGAGCGGTGAGGATGGCGCTGGCGAGGAAGAGGCGCCGTCCGAAGAGGAGGCCCCGACGCCCAGGGTCGCCAAGATCCGGTGCCCCAAGTGCAAGGAGATAATGGAGATCTCCTCGCCGAAGAGGCCGCTGGAAGTCAGGTGCTCGAGCTGCAACGCCAAGCTGCTGCTGAAGAAGTAGCGGCCCGGCACCTTTGTCTTTTTTCTATTTTTATTTTTTCTTCAATCCTTTGTCTACTTCTAAATGTTCTATTTAATAAAAAAGGGATTCATTTAAATATCATACAAATCCTTTACCGCCCGGGTGAAAAGAGTGTCTTATCCGTACCCACCGAACCCACAGCAACCCCCACCGATGGCCCCGGGCCAGCCCTACTACTATGGACAGCAGCCCCCACCGATGGCCCCGGACCAGCCCTACTACTATGAACAGCAGCCCCCACCGATGGCCCCGGGCCAGCCTTATTATTATGGTCAACCGCAACAGCCCGTGAATAAACCGCCATCGGCCTTGTTCATCGTAGGCCTTCTCGTGGTTATCGCGGACCTTATATTCGGAATGATCGCAGCCATGGTCCTCACAGAGATCTGCGGAAGCATCCCGATAATCCTATCCATCGTCGGCATAATCATAGGCGCGGTACTGATGGGCCAGGACAAGAAGCAGGGGGCAATAATCCTCAGTATGTCCTTGATATTCCTGATAGCCACCCTATTCGTCTGGTTCTTTTTACTGGTCATCTTGAAACACTGATGAACGGGCCATAGGGTGATTTCTCCCTTTTCTCACAATCTTTATTGTTCTCATTCTTTTCCGATATCCTTCTCGACGAGCCGCTCATGGCCAGCAAGGTTCATGAGGCCTAACGGGAATGGCCTCTCCAGGCAGGAGGTATGCGATTGCAGTGCTCGAGATGTGGCGGCGAGATGGTCTTAGGGTACATGAGGAATGTGGTCTGGGACAGGGCCGAGAATAGCCCGGACATGATTGCTGCTCCCCTAACGGGGATCAGGAAAATTCCGGGATATGAATGCACGAGGTGCGGTCTTCTCGAATTCTACGCCCCCAGGTGAGCAGGTTCCGGCGAGAAAAAACAGCTCATCGCTTGGCCTTGCGCCGGGTCCTTTTCACAGGTCGGGCCACAACAGCGGGAGCCATCGGTGGCGGAGCCGCTCTCCTTGTCACGGTGGCCATGATCGCCAGGCCCGCGAGGACGACGATGACGGCCAAGACAAAGCACGCCGTGGATGACAGGCCGGACACAAGTCCTGGGATGCCCTGCGGGGCCTCGGCCTTCTTCGTCACGGTGAACGTAACCGATGTCTCGTCCTTGTTCCCTGACGGGTCCGTGGCCCTGACGGCCACCGTGTGGGGGCCGGGGTCCATGTCGGCCGTATCTATGGTGTACGTGAAGTAACCGCCTTGGAGCCTTCCCGTGATGTTGTAGGTCATCCCGTCGACCACGAGGTCCACGAGGACGGTACCGCTGTCGTCCGTGGCCTTGCCGTAGACGAGGACCATCGTTCCCTTCTTGACCGTCTGGCCGGCGGCCGGCTCGTAGATATCGACCTTCGGCGATGTGTGGTCCGGCCCGCCGCCGCCACCTCCCCCTCCGCCACCACCGCCGCCACCCGGGACCTCGGGCACCAGGCGGACCTGGACCGAGGCCGAGTCCGCGTTACCGGCGGCGTCCTTGGCGGTGGCCGTTATCGTGTAGTACCCCTCGTCGAGGCCGGTCGTGTCCCAATCGTAGATCCAGCGGCCCTGGGACAGCCTTCCAGTGATGTCTCTGGCCAGCCCCGTGCCGAACGTGAGGGTCAGCTTCGTGACCCCGGAGTCGTCACTGGCCGTGCCCTCGGTCCTGACCGTGGCCCCGATGGTGAGCTCCGAGCCGTCGGCTGGCCTCGTGATGACCACCGAGGGCCTTACCACATCGCTGGTCTGCCCCGTAATGGTGACCCCGACCCTGTCACTGGCCTCGTTGCCCGCGGCGTCCCTGGCCTTGGCCACGATGATGTAGTCGTTCGAGGGCCTCCCATGGGTGTCCCACTGGTAGCTCCACTGACCGCTCGACAGGCGGGCGGTTATGTCGAGCCAGGAACCGCCGTCGTTCAGGCTGAGGCCCAGGTAGGCGACGCCCTTGTTGTCCGAGGCCGTGCCGTGCACGGTTATCGTGTCGCCCTCGTTGAAGTCCTGTCCGTCGCGCGGGGCCGTGATGTCCACGGCGGGCCTCTCCAAGTCCACCTCCTCGACGGTGATGTTCACCTGTCGGACGGCCTGGACGCCCAGGCCGTTGGTGGCCCTGACCCTGATGTTGTGCGTGCCCAGGTCCTCACCTGCGGTGTAGTACCCATAGGCCCAGGAGCCGTTCGCGAGGGCGTTCCTTATGTTCCTGAAGTACCTGCCGCCGTCGGTGGAGATCTCGAGCAGCGTGATGCCGAACGGGTCCGAGGCCGTGCCCGTGACGTTCACCGTGTCCCCCTGGGGGACCGACAGGTCGTCCTTCGGGGCGGTTATGGTCAGCGACGGCGGCTTAAGCAGGGCCTCGGCCCTGGCGGAAAGGGAAACGGCCCTGGAGCTCTCGACGAGGCCCTCGGACGGGACCACCAGGTAGGTCCGCTCGTCCGCCGGGACCTGGATGGTCCTCTCGGCGTCGGGCTCGGCCCCGCCCCAGCGGACGGCCCCGAGGCTCGAGAACGGCATTCCCTTCAGGTATCGGTCCAGGTTCGTGGCGTTGACCACGAACGCCAGGGCCGTCCCGTCGGCCTCGTTCGCCGCGGGCAATGGCCCCTGGACCGCGAACGGCTGGGTCCTGTCGTCGGCAGGGTTGATGGGCTGCTGGAGGCCTGCCCCGGGCCTGGCCACCAGGGCCAGACGGAACACCGCGGTCTTCTCGTCCATGGGCGCCACCGTCATGCCAAGGTCGCCCTGCGGGACGGCGCCGTCGAGGGAGAAGGTGAATGTATAGTCCTTCCCCTGCTGCAGCTCGGTCTTGGGCTGTTCGGAGTGGCCCAGCCTGCTCACGACCTTGAATGAGAAGTTCTTGTTGGCCCCGGACCAGTCGCCCTGGGCCGCTAGGTAAAGCGTCGAGACGCCCTCGTAGCCCGTGTAGTTCCATATGCTCGGGAATGGGAAGGTGACCTCCACGGGTTGCGTGCTGGAGCCCAGCAGCCAGTGGGAGGCGGCAACGATGCGGGCCCCGTCGACGGGCCTGCCGTTCCTGTCCGTCACGACGAAGGTGACCTTCGAGATATCGTCCGGGTGGATGTACTTCTGCGTGACCTCCCAGGTGGCGTCGTCGCCCCTCCAGGCGAAGATGCCGGCCCCGCCGCGCTCGCCCCAGCCTTCCCAGTAGTTCATGTAATTGTCTATGATAGCCCCGCCGTCGGACCAGTAGTTGTCCCACTGGTGCCAGCCGCCATCCCAGAACTCACTCCAAACGTGGTCCTCGCCGGGCATGCTGACGCCTATGGCCGGTATGAGGGCCGACCTGGCGGCGGCCACGGTGAGGTCCTGGAGCTCGCCGCAGTTGCCGTTGTGACCATGGGCGATTCTCACGGGCTGTATGGGCCTCTCGCCGTCGGCGGACTCGGCCTCGTTGAGCGCGAGCGTCTTGCCGACCCAGTTGGCGACTCTTATAATTGCGTTGTCACCGTACATTTCGTCCCTGCCGCCGGGCGCGTTCCAGCGGGTTGAGTTCCAGAGGACGTCGATGCCGTCGAGCAGGTCCAGGAGCATGGGGGGCGGGGTCGTCGGATACCGTCTGTTCGGGTCGTTGGGGTCCGGGTCTGGCGGGTAATTGTCGTCCGCGTGGAAGAACAGGTACTCGCGCCACCATCGACCGCCGTGGTCCGGGTCCGCTAGGTTGCCGGTGGCCGGGTCGATGTAGTTGGCCCACTCGTCGGTTATCTGCGGGTGGACAATGTACCAGTAGTAGATGTCCCGCGGGAGCTCCCGGTCCACCCTCTGGCCATTGACAATTGTATGATATACGACGGTGGTGTAGCCGTCCCTCTCGACCAGGTCGGCGTACTTGACCAGCCCGTCGACGGTGTAGATGAGGAGTGCGTTATACGCGAACAGCTGGGCCTGCGAGTCGTTGAGGGCCGCCAGTATCTCCGGGGCCGTGTTGGCCACCGAGAAACCGATCTCGTCGCGGTACCTGGGCTCGGCGTTGACGATGAGCTTCGCATAGCGGTCCGCCGTGCCCTGGGTCCTGGCCCTTAGGTAATCGTCCTTGGGATAGTATGACACGCCGGTGAACAGGTCGTACGAGCTCCAGATTTTCCATTGCGGGGACTGATATGTTCCCACATTGTCGTCATACATGATCCGGCCGTCCTCGAGGCCGATGTAGATGTCGGTGGTCCTGTCGATGTATAGCTCGCCCAGCATCGGGGCCGCGTTGGGCTGCGGGGTCAAACCCGCGTACACCGTCGGGTCGTGCACGAAGGTCCCGGCGAGGTTGATGTAGCAGGTCAGGCCCGACGAGGCAGAGCCGACGGTCAGGTCCGGGGTCCCGTCACCGTTCAGGTCCTCCAGGGCCGGGGTCGCGTTCCTCCCGACCTCTATCCCCTGGAACTTCAGGGGCCTGAGGGCTAGCTGGTATGCGCCGCCGGACACGGCCGTGTTCTCGTAGTAGCTCAGGGCCCCGCGGTCGTTGCCGACGGCCAGGTCGAGGTCCCCGTCGCCGTCCACATCGCCCAGCGCCGGATGGCTGTTGGAGCCGACATCGATGGAGAGTCGCACCGGCGCCATGAACGAGATCGGGCTGCTGCCCTTGATGTTCTCGTAGAAGAACAATGTGCCCTGGCCGTTGCCCAGGAGCAGGTCCGGAGCGCCGTCCCCGGTCAGGTCACCGACGGTCGGGGCCCAGAGGCCGTAGCCCCCCTTGGCCGGGTCCCCGAAGAAGTCCCCCTCGAGCTTGATATTCGGCTCGGTGACGAGCACAGGCCAGTACGGTGTCCCCTGGTTGATGTAGAACCTCAAGCCCGTGTTGTCGCCGACAACGATGTCCAAATCGCCGTCCATGTCTAGGTCGCCGAGGGCCGGGGACGCGCGGCCCCCGGTCGCAATTGGCAGGTCGGAGACCTGGGCGAACTTGGCCGTTAGGTTCGGCCTGATCCAGTCGGGGACGTCGGCCACGGCCTCCTTCATGAGCGAGCTGAAGCCAGCGTCTGCTGGCGGCATGTCTATGGGGGTGAATGTCTGGTTCCCTGGGTCCAGGGCCACGAAGTACGGCAGGCCTGGCCTGATCTCGATGTTGCCGTCGTAGCGGGTCAGTTCCTTCCACTGAGATGGGTCGGTCCTCGGGCCTGGCCCCGAGGCCATGGTTGTGGGGGGCAGGACCGGGAGGACCATGGCCAGGGCTAGGATCACGCTCAGGAGCGTCCTAGGGCCGCTGGCCTTGCTCATTGGTACGACTTTCATCCCGGGACCCGCCTTGTCGAACAAGGTAATGGATACGATGGGCATTAATTTGCCGATATATCTATAACTAATAAATGAACGGATATTTAAGATTTATAGGACGGGTGACCCGGCCTAACCCGTGCCCTCGAACATCTTCTCGAAGACCCCGAGGCCGTCCACGAACTGCCTGAAGCCCACGACCTTCTCGGGACTGCTCGAATACAATGTCCTGACAACGCGAGATTCCCTCAAGTCCCCCTGGATCTTGACCTGGAGGACGTACTGGACCCCCTCCGGGTCCTTGCCGTGCAGCCGGACTATTCCTATGTAGGTCCCGCCTCGGCGCTCTATGTTCGGGTCCAGCATGAAAAGGCCGGTCTTCCCCAGGGCGTCCACGAGGTCGTTGAACAGGTCCGCCGCCGGCTTCCGCTGGGTCTGCCCTAGCTCCTCCTTTTTCCCGAACTTGCCGAGCTGGGCCTCGAGGTCCGCAGCCTGGATGGGCTCGCCCTTGATCTCCGGGGGCGCCACGGTGACTTTAACGGTCTCGAGCTCGCGCCTCTTCTTCTTGCCGTCGTTGTAGCGGAATGTCAGCTTGAGGGGCTCGTCCTTCAGGATGCCCTTGGGCTTGACCCTGAACATGGCGGTGTAGGTGCCGGTGCTGTTAAGGCGCGGGATGCCCTGCTCCCAGCCGTCGGCCTCCAGCTTGGCCTTGTCGCCCTCGAGGCCGATGGTTATGTCCTTTATTGTCGCGGATTTCTGGTTGGATACCAGGATCTTGATCACAATGGCGTCCTGCCTGTAATCGACCTGGGTCTTGGTGTCCACGGTCTCGGCGAGCTTGGGCTTCTTGACGAGCTGCTCCTTGACGGAGTACTTCTTCCAGGCGGTAATGACGGCCTTCATGTCCTTGCCCGTGGCCTTCTTGAAATCGTCCCAGTCGGTCATCTTCCAGGGCTTCCTCTCGAGCCTGCCGTAGAGCCGCCTGATGAACTTCTTGACCATGGCCTCCTCGCCCTCGATCTTGACCTCGATGTAGAGGTCCTCGGGCATGTCCCCGGAGGTGTACTTCTGGCATGTGACGATCGCCCTGATGGTCTCGGCGTGGAACAGTACAGTCCAAGGGACCGTGCCGAAGCCGGCCTTGACGAGCTTGATGGTGGCGTCCCTTGTGACGCTCTTCAGGGCCCTCCAGGCCTCCTCGCCTATGTCCGTGAAGGGCAGGGCCCCCCAGAGGGCGTCCGTCTCCTTGTAGTCCTCCTCCTTGAGGTCCTTCTTCTTGAGGTACGGGAACTCGTCGGAGGGCTGTGCATAGAGGATGACCTTCTTCGTTGGCACGTGGACACCTCGACCTTGAGTTTAATACTCGAATGGCCGAGCGGATAATAATGTTTTTCATATCATTGGAATGGCTGAATCACATGCTTCGATTATTATTGTGAGAATATCAGGATAAACAATCATGTTCAAATCCCACCCCCCGCATTATTTTACATGCAAATATTTATATATCCCTAAGACGATGTCTATACTATCGTTACATCAGCAAACTCCCATGAACAAGGGGATAATGTTATGGCTAAAAGCGGTCGTAAACCAGGGCTCGTAAAGACAAAGACCATCAAGAAGAGGAAACTGGAGGTCTATTTTTCCACAGAAGACGATAAGAAGGAACTCCTTTCGGAAGCAGAAAAGAACAGGATGTCCTCATCCAAATACATCATCTCATGTATACAGGAACGGAGAACAGGGGGTGCGCCTGGTCCTATTACAAAGGAGTGTGCAGAAGCGCACAATGAGATCAAGAAATTGAAAGCCGAGATTGAAACCATCATGAAAGAAAAAGAACAATTGTTGATACTTGTTGGCAGAAATGCTGTGGAGATCGAACTGTTAAAGACCAGGGATGCACCGGTTCGTCACGAGGTCCCAATCAAAGAAGGTATTCAGAAAATCAACAAGCAACTTGTCGAAATTCTTCGTGAACGGAGAGAGATCACAGGGATCGAACTCATTGAGGCCTTAAAGATAGACCCAAGGAAGAAGGATGCAGGTCAGAAACTCTGGAGAGATTTTGAGGTATTGATCGGGCAAGGACTTGTAGAACAGACCGAAAATGGCTGGAGGTGGTTGGGAAGATGACCCCACTCAATATTTCAAATCTTGTAGCAGGCTTCGAGGAAGACTGCGCAGCCAGGAACATGACCCATGAATCGATTCGAAGATATATTTCAGCAATAAGGATATTGGGTTATTTTTGTGATAATAAAAGGATTGATATCGTCCATATCAAAGATGATGACCTTCTTTTATTCCTGAAATATCTTCGAGAAGGACGGAAGAATTCTCCAAAGACTGTAATGAACGTATTTAATTCCCTTTCCACATTTTACGAATTCCTTGTATATCGTCGGATGATACAGAGGAATCCAATCCCCCCAATCCGTAAGCGGTATGTCCGCTCATATAAAAAAGACGATATCCGGACCGAAAAACGATTGCTCAGCGTCGAGGAAATGGCTCATCTGATATCTATTGTGATGAGCACCCGAGATAAAGCAATATTGATGCTTCTAGCAAAGACCGGCATTCGAAGGAACGAGCTGATAACACTTGATATCGATGATGTGGATATCGTAGAAGGAAAGATAACACTGAAACCAACGCCGAAGAGAAGCAATCGTGTGGTCTTTTTCGATGGGGAATGTTCGATCGTCCTCAAGAAATGGCTTGATATTCGTCAAAAGATAAAAACGGAAACTAGGGCCCTATTCACAAATGGCGTGCAGCACCGTGCTACAAGGGATGATGTCTATAATACTGTCATCGAATGGGCTCGTCTTGCAGGATATCACGATTCTTCTTCCAATCGTTCGGATAAACATTTCGGGCCCCATTGCTTCAGGCATTGGTTCACGACCCATCTGCTGAGGAACGGGATGCCCCGGGATTATGTCAAAGAACTAAGGGGAGACTCCCGAAGGGAAGCCATAGATATCTATAATCATATTGATGTAGAGGACTTAAGAAAAAAATATTTATCAACAATTCCTCAACTCTTCTCATGACCATTCCTATATCTGTATCGACGGTGGGGAATCATTAACCTGGTGGCCACTTGGCCCTTTAGTAAATGGAATGTTCCCATGCAAGAGGTCTACGCAGCAGGACTGGAACTCCCGTATCATATCCTGACCGGATACAGCCCCACGAGGTTGTGAGAGCCGTATGAGACAAACTCACGTACGGTTCGGAGTGGCGGACGGCGGGGGAAACCCCGCCTCCGACCCTAGTAGACCTCGTTATCGGTTAAGTTCAGGTCTTAAACACCTTTTCATCACCGAATTACCACCGTATACTTCGTGTCGGTAAATTCTGTCGGATAAATTTTCATAATTATATCGCCGATTAGATTATTGAAATGTCTTAAAAGAGAGGTATCATTCTCGAATATTTTCTTGTGCTCGGTTGAATTTATTTTATTCTTATCCGAGCCCATAGGAATTAATTGCTCAAATAATGCATACATATAAGTAGAATTTTTACTAATTATGATACTATATTTAATCTGACCCGTTCTATTTTTCAATTCAATCCTAAAATGAAAAAGTAAATCCCCATCCTCCATTTTTGAATTAATATCTTTAATCTTGAAACTAGGAGATGCATTTAAATTGCTAAAATTATTTAAAATTATATCCCTCATAAAATAACTAATATTTACTTCAGTGTTATTTCCCCGTCTAAAGTCGACTTCTGAATCTATCCCATAATAATAGTATTTGGAATGTTGTAGATTAATGCACCCGCTGAGCACGATGACTAGTATTATCAAGACTGTCACTTTCCTATTGATACCTATCATGATCCCTCCTAGTACTCGTAAGTTACGCGCCAATCAACACTTGTATCCAAATCATTCCATTCATCCTGTGTATAATCTGGTAAGTCGAGGATATATGCATAATTCATGCAAGATGGATGTGAATAAGGATCATAACCTTCATTCAAAGTCGGAAGGATGGTACCCCCCAGCCAACTCAGGCCAAGCGTGTGTCCCAATTCATGCATGAATAATGCAGCATGCTGATGATCCTCATCACCAACATGAGGGCCAACAGCAGGAATAAAAAAGGCAATCCATTGAATGAACCTCGTGGAAGACCAATCTCCAATGATTATATTGTTTGCGTCCCCCTTTCCCATATGGTGTGTTCCATCGTCCTCTATCGCGTCGGTGGCAATAAGACAATAGCGATAAATATGGAATCTATTAATATCAAAATATCCATGTAAATTGTCATCATGACGTGGTTTGAAATAAGGTGGTTGTGTATCAGAAAGAATGCCATAATCGACTTTATTTATTCTTGAGCCAATATCCCATCCCTGTCCCCATTTGTAATCAGCGATATCATTATCTGCACCATCTCTCAAATCAAGGGAAATTCCACTCCAAGTGAATGGCAATCCTTGTTGACCGCCACCCATCCAGCCTGTATCGAGATGTAGCCAATAGAGATGTTTAGCAAATGCTGTAATTACTAAAATCTCCGTGTATCTATCGAAAGAATGATATTCCATTGTATCGATTTCAACAAAAATATCTTTGTGCTTTAACGGAATTCCTTTAAAAATGGAATGAGCATCATGTTCTTCACACCAATTCAGGCCATCACCATCAATATCTCCATTGATAAATTCGGGATACAACCCATTTTTATTTAAGTCTTGCTTATAAAGGGTCTCTGGGTAGCCACAAGCCAATCCAATGTAGCCATCAAAATTTAAATCTCTAGGCCTAAGGTCAATATCATTAATAATAGAATTTCCATCGACATCCCAGTCAGCCTTACCATCATTATTGTGATCGAAATTCATTTCATCGAAGACATCAATTGATTTGAGGTCAGACCATTTCGACATTGGATGCAAACCGGGCAGGGTTATTCCTTCATTTATCATTTGTTGGGAATTATATCTTATCTCGTAATCATCCTCTAATCCATCACCATCTGAATCGGTAGAATATGGTGAGGTCCCATATTTTAAGACTTCCGTAAGGGCAGGAGTTCCATCCCCATCGAAACCGGAACCGATTAAAATATCAAAATGCATTTGCACATCGATATCCGTTGTCTCAATTTGATCTCCTTCTCCGGTGATGAAACCGAATCCATTAAGATCCGCAGAGGACCATCCATCATCGCCTGTCCACATTCCCAAATCAGGAAGGTAAATAATCGAAGCATCTGTCTCATCTTGCCAATATGTATAATCACATGTGAGAGTCTTCTTAAGTGTCCATTTGCTATCCTTATGCGCCCATTTTTCCACAGTACCAGATATTTCGAAATATATTAATTCATCAGCTTTATCAGAAATAATAAATTCCTTAGTCCAATAATGAGGTAGATTCCATAAAGATTCGTGGTCTATATCCCATTCTAGATTGGTAGTGCCTTTTATAATTTGAATATTCATTTTATATTTATATTTCAGCTTTGACGATTGAGAATAAATATTGTCCTGCTCTGTAGGAAATAGATACATATCCCATATCCTCAACTTTAATTTTGCATCACCTGTAGGCTCAAGGTCATTTTTATCCATAATGCCATCGCCATCGGTATCCGATGAAAATGAATTTGACTGGAGAATATGCTCAGTGTTATCGTTAAGCCCATCATTGTCCGAATCAATACATAGGGGATTTGAAACTAACCATTCCTCTTGGCTAATATCTTCTATAAGCAAAATTCTATCAACGTGTATTTTATCGTTTGATGAAGCCGTCGCATGAATATAGAAGAAACCATTACCGATATTAATATTTCCACAATAGTTATTAGAAAATACTCTTTCCGTGGAAAGTATAATATCGCAATCGAACCCGGGCGTATTAATAATTGAAATGGACAATTTTGAATTTGGAACTTCTGAATAAGCGTTTATATAAATCCTATAAATCGATGGCTCAAAATGAATATCATCATCGGAAATGTAGAAAAGATAGAACGCACCATTCTGAATAATGGACTTATCGTTGCTAGCCCCTATCGATTCCTGGATCTGACCGCCGTCAATTACATCTAATGAATTTTGTGCATAATCTTCGGCCTCGATCCAATAGGATTTTATATTTCGGTTAAGCTCAGCAAAGTCATTTAATCCATCACCGTCGGTGTCCGGATCGGCAGGATCTGTCATTTGACTTGATTCGAGTTCATAGATGTCTGTATGCATCTTGACAATGGCCACCTTATCAACGAAGGCTTGCTGGTCACCATAATCAAGAATCTTGAAATTAATCCCCTCCTGCGAATCCGATATCGTAAATATATTTGTCGAATAGAATTGGTAATTCTCGGTAAGATAAATTGTATCAAATCCAGGTCTTGTCATGCGACTAACTTGAATCGATGGACTCGTGGTGATATCCTTGCCTCTCGCCTTGAAAAATATTTTATAGCTGCCTGGAGTCAGTAGGTAATTGGGTGTTGTCAGATCTAAAATGGTATCGCCCAACCCCTCAATTGCCGCAGCATCATATGATGCCGAGTCATCATGATAGATTGGCCCCCATTTTACCCAGGAATATTGGTCGATTTCAATTATATTATCGAACCAATGAATCACATTTTCATAAGATTTTTTATCCATTTGTATTTCCTGAGAATCTAGCAAACCGTCATGATCAAGGTCATTATTAATCGTACTATCCCATGTGTTGTCGATGTCGTCCACTCTTATTCGAATTCCGTTGCTCCCGCCAAAATCTGTAGTTATTGCCCACACGCCACCGAAATAATGGTCTACACCCGTTTCTTCGCCATATATCGATCTAGCAATTAGATTCCAATCATTATTATCAATCACTCCATTTCCATTTGCATCATTGAACCGATATAATCTTGAGGTCTCGCGGATGAGGATATATCCTGAATCATGGGAATATATCCTGAGACACGCGATGTCTATCCAATAGGAATTATAGGGTTGCGAGATTCTCACTTCGAATTCTTTATCGGAACCTGTAGAGAATGGATCAGGAGTAATTTGAATTATTTGATTCCTTTGGCTCTCATCGGAGGGAAGATAGGGATTTCCCCGGAACTTCAGACATACACTAATATCTACATTATTCCGGTAATAACTCTTGCTTAACGCAATATCACAATCAATTGTCGGACCAGGGGAGAAGTGAATGTTATAGTTCCGGGGCATAGAATCCGTTCCATCAGGTTCTAAATCGTAATCGGAATCTGCAAGTGATGGTATGGTTTCTTCATTTTCAATTATTCCATTGTCGTTCGCATCCTCTATTCCATCGATTAGCCCATCGCCATCCGAATCTTGGCAATTCGGATATGCATTCGTGCATTTGGGTATCGTTCCTAGCATTTTTTCATGAATATTACTGAGGCCATCCCCATCAGCATCCGCGAACTTGTCGCTATTGTCGATTGGGTTTAATTCGAATTCGACCTCCCAATCATCTGGCATTTGGTCGCCGTCTGTATCGGGCAAATTAGGATTGGTATGATGCAAGAATTCATCTAGATAATTTAAGGTATCGCCATCACCAGTTTGGGCACTTGGATCGCAGTTACCACCGCAATATATATCTTCCCAGTCATCATCACTATTTTGGACACCACTACAATTGAAAAATAACACCATCCCCGCTTTCCTCCCCTGTTTAATAGTAAATGAGGTACAAGTACATATAATTTATTGATACCATAATTATTAATGGATAGTACTAACATATTCCATGCATATGGTGACCGTTTCGAATGAACCATTGAGGCTCACCCCCAAGGAAATACTTAAATTACCAAAATTAGAAATTTCCCTGTGGACCGAATATCTCGGAGAATACATGGGTTCGATATCAGAAAAAGGCTTTTTTCATCTTGCTCTTTCCATCAAAGATAAAAGATATCGAATTTCTATTCCAATAAAATCCAAGGAACGGGAAATCTTGGATGTAATTGACGTTCTGGATGATTCGCCATTCCAGAAACGGAAAAAGAAGATCCGGCTTGGAATATTGTTCACCGATGATCCCGAAGAACCCATTAGAATGAGACGGATACTTTAAGCTGAATCGTTTCAATCATGGTAATATATTTGCATGCAAATTATAGTTCAAATCCCACTTTGAACATTAATATTCGGACTTCCTGCATTTCCATCCCATCTTTTTAACAAAATCCTTGGGCGTGATGTATTCCTCCTGTCCAAGAAAATCTTCGTCGTATGAGACCAGATATTTCAGACCAAGCGCCCTCACTGTAGCAAGATGGTCAATGTCCTTATCCTTGATGGCTCCTTTCAGGGTCTTGATGTGATCTACTATCTCGGTCTTGAGCATGATTTTGCAGGACTGTATGATATAGTTCCTGAACTTCGAGGCAAGGTCCTTTCCATAGTATTTCTTGAAATATCTCATGACTTCTAGGACTACAAGCTCAGAGACGACCGCCTGAAGTTCCCCCTTGTTCAATCTCTCGATAATAATTCCGGAATTAGATGTGGGAAATTCGAAAGCATAGATGAACACATTGGTGTCGATAAATATCTTAACTGGCATCCTCGAGCCTCTCGAGATCCTTTTTAAGCTTGGCCGGGGACACCTTCCGGCGTTTTGCCTTCTTTATCTCTGCCCAGAGGCGCTCTCTTTCCAATAACCCAAGCTCCGTGCCGTATCTCACCAGTGCTGCCCTTATTGCCTCGGATTTGGTATTGAAGAGGCCCGATGTTACCATTTTATCAAGTAATAGTGCCTCGATTCCTCTGAACTTCAATGTGAGCACTGTTTCCTTTCCCACAGATTCACCACATAATAATAGTGATTACATAGTATTTAAATGTTGTTTTATATAAAATGGGATATGTTTAACTTTTCTTGATTTGCATTTTATAGAAGCTAATGATCTCGCCCGTCTTCGTACCATCCTCGGGCCCTTTATCGTCCCGCCATTTACCCGTGTACCTTGGGAACCTTATGGCGAGGCCGGCGCCCTCTTTCATCAGGTCCTTTGCACATGTGTGGACCGGGCTCAATGTCACCTCTGCGCCGGCCACCTCCATGACCTTCTCTGGCCTGAAGTTGAAATCGCATTTCATTGCGCTCACAACGCGGGGGTGTTTTTGCTTGATGAGGCAGTCCTTCAGCAATTCCTTTAGCTCGATAAGGAACTCGTCGCTGAAGCCAGTCCCCAGTTTGCAGACGGTCTCGAACTGGTCGTCATCTGGATTGTAGCAAGCCATGAGCAGGGCCCCGTAGACCCCTTGGCGCTTGCCGTGGCCCGCGAAGGCCCCGACCACGACGAGGTCCACGGTATCAGCCATCTCGGCTTTGTAATCGCGCTTGTACTTTATCCAGTTCCAGCCGCGGCCCCCGGCCTCGTAGGCCGAGGCCGGCCTCTTGGCCATGATTCCCTCACAGCCGGTCTCGATAGCCTTGTTGAAGAAAGCCTCGGCCTCGGCAACGTCCGTCGTGACGAGGGACTCCGAGATTATGATGCGGTCCGTCTCTCTAAAGGCCTTCTTGATGCGTTCCCTGCGGGCCATGTAGTCCACGCCCATCAGGTCCTCCCCGTCGACATACAAGCAATCGAACAGGAAGAGGGCCACGGGGAACTCGTCGATGGCGTCCTCGAGGCCAAACTTGCGGCCCCGGCGATGTGAGACCTCCTGGAACGGCCTCATCTCGCCGGTCTCGATGTTTATAGGGACGCACTCGCCCTCGCAGATGACCTCCCTGGCCTTGATGGCCTTTTTGAGGTTCTCGACCACATCCGGGAACTGGTCCGTGACGTTCTCCAGCTGGCGGGAGTATAACGTGATGCCATTGGGCCCAATGTGCGCCTGTATCCTGAGGCCGTCGTACTTGTACTCCAGGGCCACCTTCCCCTCCATCTTCTCGACGATATCGGCAACGGACGGAAGGCGTTCCGCCAGCATTGGCCGGACTGGGTTCCCGACCGACAGGTGAAAGTCGTCCAGCCCCTTGGGCCCTTTCGTGGCCAAGGCCTTTGCTATGGCCCCGAGGTCGGAGGAGATGTTATAACGGTGCTCGACGGCATCCCTGAACTCCTTGATTTTCGCCTTCCCCTCCTCGTCCTCTGTCTGGTCCTCGGCGCCAGGGATGCCACAGAACGCCCGGGCCAGCGCGTCGACGATGGTCATGTCGGCGATGCCGAGCCTGAGCTTGCCTATGATGGTCCTTGTGATGTACTTGGCGTCAAGGGGACCGGAATCATGGAGGAGCTCCCCGAGCAGCTTTATCTTGGCGTTCTGGGCGCCGCTGCCCGTGGCCTTGGCTATGTTCTCGAGGTTCTTGTACACGCGCTCCACCGTCAAGGCCGTCGAGAACAACGTGGACTGGCGTTTCGTGCCTATGGTGGCCTCGGCGACCTTCCCCAGGTCGCCCTCCTTCATTGACATCTTCTCGACGTCCTTTTCCGAGAGCCCAGTGACGAAGGCGATGGTCTTGATGACCAGCTTCTCGGCAAGGCCCAGCTCGATGCCAACGAACTGGGGATAGAGCCTGCCCTCGGTGAGATAGACCACCTTGTCCATGAGCTCCGGGTTCGTGGCCTTGAAGAGCTTGACCAGCAGGACCGTCATGCCCAGGCGCTTGGATTCGGCCTCAATCTTCTCGTAGGCCTCTGCGAGAACAGAATAATCCACGGGCTTTCCCTCTCTGTCCGAAGCAATGCTTTGAGGATATTTAAATATCATGCAGTGACATTCTAGTACGCGAGGTTTGGATAAGGATGGCGTTCGTCGGTATCGACCACTCCACCACGGCCATCCGTGTGGCCATCATGGGAAAAGGGAAAGGGGCCCAGACGCTCGAGTTCCCGAAGACCGATGCGCCTACCAGTTTCATGACCTTCCTGGGCCAGAAGATCGCCCCGATGAACATCGAGATGATAGCCATTGCCTACTCGATGGGCGATTCGATATCGGCCATCACACCCATCCTGAAGTTGAGGGACCGGGGGGTAAGGTCCCTTGAAGGCATTGGCCATCATACCGGCGTTGGGACGAGGATATTCGACGAAATCAGGGCCAGCGGGCTTCCCGCAGTGGCCATCCCTGGCCTGCACAGGGGATGCAAATGGCTGGACCCGAGGTTCACGGTGCTGCAGTCACATCTGGCGGCGCCCAAGAAGGTGGCCGCAAGCTTCCATTGCTTTTCGAAGCTCTCCGAGAAGCGGAAGGTCCGCAACATCGTCGTTGCGAACGTATCCTCGAACACGGTCACCGTGCTTATAAGGGACGGGAGGATCGTGGGCGCCGTCGATGCGGCCCTCGGCGCCCCGGGCCTCAGGCACGGTCCGCTCGATGTCGAGGCCATCCGGAGGATCGACCGGAAGGAGCTCACAGCGAACGAGGCCTTCTCGACGGCAGGGATCCTGAAATCCCCCTACGATACCGTGGAGAAGCTCTTCAACGCCATTCGGGCCAAGGATAAGAAGGCCGCGCTCCTGCTCGAGTCGCTGATAATGGCCGTCGCCATGGAGGTCGGCAGCCTGATCACGGTTTCCGGAGGCGTTGACGCCGTGGCCCTGACCGGTGGCCTCGGGGAGGTCAGGACACCCGTGAACATCGGGGCGCGGCTGGCCTCATATCTCGGTCGCAAGGTCGAGATGTTCTCGAGGTTCAGCGCCGCCATGGGCGCGGCGGAGATGGCGCGGCTCGTGAAGCAGGGCGCCAAGGAGATAGTCGGGGTTCCCGTCAGTCCTGGAGCAGGAGAATAGGCGATGGGCCCAAAGCACAGGCACAAGGGCAGGCGGCCGAAAATAAACCCCCTCATGAAGCGCCTGAGCTTCTTCCATATCATCTGGTATCTAATCATAATAATGGTGAGCTCACTCATCATCTTCACGCCGGTATTAATCACGATAGCGGCGTCCTATCGCACACTGGCGGAACGGATGGCGGCCTTCTGGACGCCTCCTTCCATCCTGGCCTTCGTGATCATCCAGAGCGTGATGCTAATCGTCTTTCCCTTCTACAAGTACATCCTGCAGGATGTCATAACATGGTCTGACATCGGGCTGTTCAGACCGAAACCCAAGAACGCCTTCCTCTGGGCCGTCCTTGGGGCTTTGGCGGGCCTGGGCCTGGCGTTCCTGGTCATGGGCGTCGAGAAGGCCATAGGCCACGAATCCTCCGGTGGTCTGCTCGCCGTCAAGCTCAAGTCCGCGACCGACTTCGCCATGATACTTATCGCGGTGTCCGTTGTGGGCCCGATAGGCGAGGAGTTCTTCTTCAGGGGCATCGCGTTCAAGGGTTTCGGAAAATGGCTGAAGGCGAACGATCCGACGACGGGTTACATACCGCCCCTCGTGTTCTCGACAGTCCTTTTTGCCGTTGTCCACTTCTATGAAGTCTTCGGCTTCCTGGTGATTCTATTGTTGGGCCTTGTCCTGGGACTGCTCACCCAGAAATCGGGGGGATTGCTATCTCCCATGGTCGCGCACGGGATGTACAACGGCGTGATATTGGTCGGGATGTTCAATCATTGGTCCTCGGGATAATGGGACCAGGGCGCTAATCGACATCGAATGAGAAGCTGACCCTTGCGGAGCTGTCTGGGGGAAGGTGGTCGGCCCCTTTGGTACCAGTCATGGCCTGGATGTTCTGTCTCTTCCAGGTGTCCTCCCTGACCTCTTTCAAACGGATGACCTCGACCCGGTCCTTGAAGTTGTCCTTGATGAGCGCTTGTATTCCCTTGACATGACCGTCCCCTATGACCACGACGATTCTCTCGTGGGTCTTGCCAAGCTCCCTGATTATAGCAGCCATGTACTGGTTCCTCTCGTCTATGAGGACCCTCTTTATGGAAGGGAACTCCTTGCCGAAAGTCGTCATCACGTCCGTGGACATGTCCGCCTGGAACCGCTCCAGCTCGCGTTCCACGTCCTTCTTGCGCACGAAGAACCCCAAGAACAGGCTGACCATGAACCTGACCTTCTCCTCGAAGGTCATCTCCTCCATAATCCTCTTGAAGACGAGGTTGCTCTCCATATCAATGAAGGCGACCCGGGCCCCGACCTCTTTTGCAGCGTCGACGGCCGCGAGCATCTCGCTCCCGACCTGGACCTTGTACATCTTGGCTATGCGCCGCTGGAAGGCCGCCAGCAGCATGTGCATGGGGGGCTCCCAGCCGTGCTGCTCCTCTTTATGTGTCAAGGCGAAGTACCTGTAGTCGTCAAGCTCGACGCACACTACATTGGGCATCCGATCCCGGATGACCTCCTTGACCCTGCCACCGATGTCGAAGACATGGCCGACGCCTAGGAGCGTTATCATCGGGAATTACTATGCTATGTCGGGTTATTTAAATTTGGCGGCCTAACTCCGTTTAACCCCTAAAATGCATATTGTCTGTTCAAATTCTTAATCATATACGTTCTTCCTATGCCCGACTTTTATCACGAGGATTCTCAGGGCTCCTTCCTCAATGTCAAGGATGACCCTGTAGTCCCCGACCCGTAGACGATAGTATGGAGAATTGACGATTCTTATAACCCATCTATAGGGTTCACCACTCAGACGGGTGACCGTATCATAGATCCGCCTTGCAACGGAACGATCCAGTTTCCTCAATTCCTTAATGGCCGAATCGGACCAGATTATCTGGAAAGTCACGAGAATCCCAGTTCCTTTCCGACTTGTTCATGGGTCTTGAACTTCCCATTCCTGATTTCCTTGCGGGCCTTTACCAATTCCTTCTTGGTCTTCTCATCAAGTTCTTCGGAATCCTCAATCAGGCGTTCTATGATGTCATTGAATGTCTCTCGAGGATGGATCCTCTTTCGTTCAAGGACCTCCTTTATCTTTTTATCTATCTGAATCGTTGTCGCGTTCATGATATATTATTACAGAGGCCTCCATATTTATAATTTACTATAGGATGCTATGGAATATTATAACGCACTATAAAATTGAACCATTTTCGACGAACCCATTAATAACCATTATGTTCGCATTCTTTGGATTGATGGTGAATCTTGGCCTGACGCAATTTATCTATGGTTATATGCTACGGCGAAAAAAATAAAAAAGGCAAAATGATGGATTATCACATCCACATGAAGGGCTTATCCGAGAAATGTATTTCCAATTTAAGCCCTGGCGATGTAACTGATGTCTTCTCAGGATGGTTGTAATACATGGCGATATATAATCTCTTTTGCAGATTGAATTTCGTGCTATTTGTGAGATTATGCGTCTTTTCAAAGACTCGTATTGAATGCTCCCCTGGCTTCAATAATGTAATATTTGCCATCATATAAGTCGGACTATGACCGGGCCATATGGCTGTGTGGTTCCAAAGAAGTACTGTTTCCTCATCAATCCAAACCGTAATAGTGAAATTAGCAATCCCACACTGATTATCTCCGACTGCAACGCTGACTGCATATTTAGATGAATGACTAGTACAGCCCATTAGTATCGAGAGAATGAATATCGATAGAACGAATCCTACGAGGGCTTTCTTGAACATAACAGTATCTAAATATGATATTGTTTATTTAAAATGTTGGTCGAATTCCTATCTCCTAAAATTTTATAAATGCTCTTAATTCCTCAATCGGTTTCTCATCATCAAGCGCCTGTGCCAGGCCTTCCCAATCCTTGAATGGCCTGGCGCGGATGAGCCGAGCAGCTCTTTTAGCGCCGATTCCTGGCAAGGTCGACAATAAAGAAATACTTGCAGTATTGACATCCAAAGGATATGGCAGTCCCGTCACGCTTCTCTGGCCCCAGTCGACGATTGCCACATCGAAAAATCCTCTCTCCGGGACATTCCCAGGTATACCGACGAGTATCGGATATGTCCCCACCTGCCTTGCGAAGGAGACCTTCCCTTCCTTGGTCTCGAGGTACAGGTCGTGAAGCACCGTGCCGCGCGGCATCAGCATCTCGAGCATCGGCCGGTCTATCCCTGTCCTCACGGCCTCCTTGAACCTCATGAAGTCCTTCCGCTTCTTGACGCCCGGGAACTCGGCCCTGATCTCCATGACCTGTCTGATGTTGATCCTCCTGATGAGCAATTTCTCAGAATGGACCTTCTTCAGGAATTCTAGGTTCAGCTGGTATGTGTTGGAGGTCTCCCCCTTCAGCCCGGCAATGAAGTTCAGGCCCGGGAGGAGGTTCGGCATCCCCGTCGGTCCACGATCGCCGCCGACCTTGTTGATGAGACGGACGGCCTCGAGGACCTGCTCCGGCGTCGAGTTCAGGTTGTTGGCCCCGATGACCTCTGGGTCTGCGGATTCCATCCCGAGCGACAGGATGTTACCGGAGGTGCAGTGCTTGACAAGGGACCTAAGGATCCTCTCGCTCTCCTCGGGAAACCTCGCGATAATCCCCGGGTCGGCATTATCCACGTGAAGGACGCGCATGCCCTTGGCCTCGCGGACCACGGCCTCAAGCAAGGCCTCGACCTCTTCGGGCGATGGGAACGCGTCCTCGGTCCCGACACCCTTGGCCTTGTAAGAGAACATGCAGGGACACGCAAGGCGGAAGTTCGTGACGCCTGCCTTCGCCAGGGACCCGACCTCGGCGGCCACATCCTCTGGCTCCCTGAACCTCGGGGGCCCCAGCAGGATCTCGCTGCAGAATGAGCACCCGCCAGAATGGTACCTGATGCACCCCTTGTAGACATCGACCTCGGCGATGAGCGGCTGCGGGAAGTCCGGATGCTGTCTCACAACGGAGGCTCCCTCGACGGCCCATCGTGTCCATTCGTCCGATGTCCTCTTCCTATTGTCAGGCGGGGCGCAAAGGCCGCTCTTCAGAGCATCGTAGAGCTGCGCGTCCGGGTCCGGACCTCTGAAGGACATGTCGAAAGCGTCCCTGTCGTCCTTCCCTTTCGCCAGGTGGCTGGCCATGAATCCGGCTATGGCTGTCATGCCCTTGAAGTCTGCCGCGATCTTGAGGGCCTCCCTCGGCGACAGCGGGGCTCCACGGATGTACCGCCCAGGGACCGTGACGCCCGCTATGACGACCAGCAGGTCCGCCCGATGCACCTCTTCCCTGACGGACGCTGAGGCCCTATATGCGTCGACGGTCCTGTATAGGACCTCATGAGCCGCATCCATTATGGCCCCGGCCATGTAGCGGGCCACCGGCGAGATGAATGGCGGGACCCCGAGGCTCGAAGGCTCGTCGATGTAGCCGTCGAGCAAAGAGACTATCATGAATCACTCTAAGGTGAAAGAAATATAAAAAAAGGTCGTTCTGCCGATCGGCCTAGGACAGCTTCGGCTTCTTGAGGTCCTCTGGCTTCGGGAGCTTCCCGTTCCTCTTGGCCAGCTCCACCAGTTTCTTGGTGTCCTCCGAGGGCTCGGGCCACTTCAGGTTCATCCTCTCGAGGAAGTCCACCATGATCCTGGCGACCGCTATGTTCCTGAACCACTTCTTGTTGCCCGGGATGATGTACCAAGGCGCGTATTCTGTGCTCGTCCTGGTCAGCATGTCCTCGAAGGCCTCGATATATGCGTCCCAGTTCTGCCTCTCTTGCAAGTCGTACGGGCTGAACTTCCAGTTCTTCTTCGGGTCCATGAGCCTGTCCAGGAACCGCTTCTCCTGCTCCTCCTTGGTGATGTAGAGGAAGAACTTGACCGTCCAGATGTTGTTGTCGTAGAGATACTTCTCGAAATCGTTTATCTGGTCATACCTCTTCATCCAGGTGTCCTTGGGTACAAAGTTCTTTACCCTCACTATGAGGACGTCCTCGTAGTGGGACCTGTTGAACACCCCGATCTCCCCGTAGTTCGGGACGACCTTGTGGACCCTCCACATGTAGTCGTGGTCCGCCTCCTCGTCCGATGGCTTCTTGAAGCTCCAGGTCTTGACGCCCTGGGGGTTCAAGGCGGACATCACATGTCTGAACACGCCGTCCTTGCCGGCCGCGTCTATTCCCTGCAGGACGGTCAGGAGGGCGTACCGGTTGTCGGCGTAGAGCTTGTACTGCAGGTCGAACATCCTCTGCAGGTAGACCGGCAGGTCCTTCTCGGCCTTATCCTTGTCTTTGTAGTCGCCCGTGTACTCAGGATCGAAATCCTTGATCCTGACCTTCTTGCCCGGCTTGACCATCAGTTCCTTGTACTCCATGGAAATCCCCCGTTACCCGGGCTATGACGAGAGGGCATATGAATTTTATTATCTCCATGGTGTGTAGATTAAATATCGCAATATCTCCTCAATACATTATGTCGATGGGATCCGACCCTATCAATAATTCTAATGAATAAGGGCTGTCAATCGAACAACCAATATGATTCCACTTTGCCCTCATTTAGAAAAAGATTATTAATATCCGATTACATAATAATATTCCCCAATGCAGGAAGTGACCCTCAAGGAGCCATAAAGATGGGTAGTAACGCTAGTCGAATTAATAATTTCAGGCAGAAACTGCAAAAGAAAAAGTTCGACCGATTGCTCGAGAGGGGAAGGAACTACGGGGATGAGGGCAAGTTCATAGCTGCATTGAACTGCTTCGATAAGGCCATCAAGATCATTCAGGGATCCGCGGAAGCTTGGTACTGGAAAGGGAAAGCCCATGCCGCCAACAGGGAGATTGAGGCGGCAATCATCAGCCTTGATATGTCCTTGAAATTGGACCCGACCCGTGACAATGTCTGGATCGAAAAAGGTTCACTTCTTGGCAACCTCGGTCGATACGAAGAAGCGATTGCTGCCTTCATGAAGGTCATCGAGATGGACCCGAAGGATGATCCTAAGCACAAGAATTTACGCGCTATGGCGTATTCGAACATCGGGTTCGTCCACGAATTGAAGAAAGATATCGCCAGGGCCGAAGAGTTCTACAAAAAGGCAATCAAGGCATATCCATTTCATCTGGAAAGTTATGCTAAATTGTATATCCTTCTGAAGGCTCAGGATCGGCTGGAAGAGGCCGAGAAATGGAAAAAAGAGCGAGTGATGTTCTCTGGTTAAGGAATCGAATTTGTTTCCCGTGTTTCTCTATAGCCCATAATCAATCTTAATATGGATGGGCCACTATCAGCAAGCTGGACTGGTAACATGCCCGAGAAACCGATCCTTGACTATATCAACTCATACAATCTCGACGTCAGATCCATCGAGGATGCCGTCTCCCGGCATGGCAAGGACGCTCTCGACAAGATCTGCCAGGCTTCCTACAATATACCCGAGTAGTTCGATCAGGATATCATAAAAACGATAGTGAAATCCTTCGACATAGCCCCCTACGATTGCTACTCCATCCTCCAGAACATCGCGGCCAAATTCCCGGACCGCGCACCCGAGCTCCTAGCAATCTATCTCGAATTCTTCGGCAAGTACCCGAAGGACGCCCTCGAGGAGTTCTATTATCTATGCGTCAACGACAAGGAGATCCTCAACAGGGACCTTCTCGACGCTATGCTAAAGAACGCGTCGGCGGAGAGGTTCCGGGTCATCAGGGAATATGCCGAGCATTGCGGGGTAAGTATAGCTAACGCGGGCCATCCGGGCCCGTTGCTGAGCGACAATTGGTACGACGACGGGGCCGTCAATATTTGATGTGAGAACTTCGCAGAACGGCCTTAGACGAGCTCCTGGTAATGTATTGCGAGCTCGGGGTTGAACCGGGAAAGGATGCCCTTCAATTCCGGTGCCTGAACCTCGGAGGCCATGATTATCAGGAAGAACATCTCGAAATCGTTGTTGCCTAGGGCCTTGGCCTCATCGACGAGCTCCTTGCCGTAGGGCTCGCCATTGAGGAGCTTCTGGATGGCCCTGGCCCTGAAGAACTTGATCCGTTCCCTGTTGTTCCAGTCGTAGCCGTAGTCCGGCTTGTCCACATGTTTGGACGATGCGGCGGCCGCGAGCGCCTCGTGATGATTCATGATGTGCCCTAGGATGTACTCGAGCCTCCATTGGAAGTTCGAGAAGTATCCAGTCACCGTCGATGAAAAGTCACTATCGAAGAAGTTCTTCGAGGTCTCGTCGACGTAGGGCTTGAAGATGTCCGAGCCCTTCCGCGTGGTCTGTGAAAGTAGGAAATCGTAGCATAGCTTCGTCTTCAGGGGCCAGGAGAGGCTCGGCTTGATGTAGAGGTATATCTCGAGGTTCTGGAGGTAGATATGGTCCGTCCATTGCAGGTCTCCGATGTCCTCCTGTGTCAAGAAACCAAAGTCTGGGTTAGGCTGGACGTTCCGCTCGCTGTCGAGGTACTTGAGGAAGCGCTTGAAGGAATGCTGGCCAGAGACGAAATGCTGGAATGCCGGGACGATGAGGGCCTCGACCTTTGCCAGCTCCCTGTCGTGGTATTCCTTGGTCCTCTTCTGGGTCTCTTCACTTGGATAATCATGTGTGGTGGCGCAGCCGACCTGGGTCGTCATGGACACCTTGAAGCCCTTGAAGTAGCGCTCGGCTTTCTGGACTATGGTCAAGGACAGAGCCCCCAGCCCAGGAACCTCAGCCCGCGGCTGTCGAGGTCTATGGCGATCAGTCTGTCGCCGGCACAGAACGCTAGGGGCTTCTCGAGCCTGAATGTCACCATTCCCTTCCCGCCCGGCCTGATGCCCTCGGCCGGGGCCTTCTCGACGACCATGGGGACGTCCTGCAGCCCGGAGGCCCCATGAAGTATCATGCCTTCCTTCAGGTTGCCCTTCCAGTATTTATTGACACGAAGTTCCATCTCGATGGTCGCTGGGGCCTTGAGCGTGCCCGGCGGGGCGAGGACCACCCCCCGGAAGAGCTCATCGGCATCGATACCCTTCAGCGCAAGGCCGACGCGGCAGCCAAAGGGCGCCTCGGCCACATCGTCGTCGTGTACCTGGATCGAGCGGACCAGGGCCTTCTTACCTATCGGGAAGACCTCGAGCTCGTCGTGCGATTTCACCACGCCCCTCCGGACGCAGCCCAGGGCCACGGTGCCCACGCCTTTGACATTGTAGAAATGATCGATGGGGACCTGGACCGGGCCCTCCACAGGCTCGAGCTCGAGCGCCGCGAAGGTGTCGTCGAGCGTCCTGGCACTGTCCTCGAGGACCTTGAACCCCTCGAGGGTCGTTTGGGCCACGAATGGCTTCAGATGGTCGGCCTCGACGTAGTTGCGCAGGACGACGAAGACCTTGCGGAGGCCGAAGGAATCGATGCCAACGATCTGCTCCCCAAGGTCCTTGTCTAGCTTATCGACCGCGATCAGGACCGCATCCGCCATGCCGAGGACGGCCAGCAGGGACTGGAGCTTCTCGGGATATTTGGACGGAAAGATGAATGTGACGCCGATGTCCGCACGCTTGAGGTTGAAGAAACTGACATCCGATACGGTGCCCTTTTTCCCCAGCGTTGCCGCCAGGGCCGCGTCTCCCAACACCGCC
>Ga0315284_10002069_pt1 | contig 28779 bp, 26 predicted proteins | sample YL17G09_16_MG_FD_203696 | JGI IMG/M metagenome (GOLD analysis project Ga0315284, IMG submission 203696) | Sediment microbial communities from Yellowstone Lake, YNP, Wyoming, USA - YL17G09_16 | ecosystem: Environmental > Aquatic > Freshwater > Lake > Sediment | place: USA: Wyoming | collected...
TCGAATCGTCAATATCAATCACCGCTTACATCAATAATAAACTTGCGTCCAGAATTAATAGATTTCTCGTACTTGCAGTGAAAAGCCAGCTACTAGCGATGAGACAGTTCTGCCTTCATGGGAGCATATTCATGAACGAGTCTGGTGCTTTGAATCCTCCTAACCGATTTTCTATTTGGGCATGAAACCATCATCCTATGATGAAGGGTAGCGAAATCCTCAACTACCTGCAATTCCGTGTGCTGAGCGGAGGAGATCGACCCGGCATCTGAAAGCTTTCGTGTGATCGACTTTGCTCCTGAGTTGAATCATATTTAGATGAACTGGTGATAAAATAGCTTCAGATCCTTCAATTACGGAATCCCCTGACGAGATAAAGCAAATGTGCGTTGAAAAGATAGATGGCCAGATAAGATTAGTGAATGATTGCCTTGATGTTTTTAAATTGAACTCGGAAATACCCCGAGAGCTTGTTCATGGAATAGAAGATGCACTCCTTTCTGTGTTTAGTTCAGATTCTAAGGAAATGAGTCGTTTTCTTGAATATAGGGATTCATGGAATTCCTTCGATCCAAAGGTAAGAAAGGAATGGTTGAAGAAGGCAAAGAGCGATTTGAACAGTGCGATGTCCAGGCTAACGACGACCCCTGGCAAACGCTTCCCAGCATTGAGGTTGGGAGCAATAGAGAATGAATACAGATTTCCATCATCGACAACCAATAGATTGTCCGTGATTCAAACAAAAACCGATTTCAATATCCGAGTAATCGAAATCTGTAGAAGAATTGATATCTGCCTTAGGAACAAATGTCCAGATTCAGTTGCATTCTACGTTAGGAAAATAGTTGAACTTACAATCATTGAGAGATATAGGAAGGATGTCAAAGCGCAGGATATCAGGGAAAATGATAGAATTTTCCCTTTGGAGAAGTTGATTTCTAAAGCCTGCGGTGATGCGTATCTTTCAGGCAAATTGACTCAGAATCTCAAGAAGGAGAAATTGTTTATGGATTCTTCCGTCCATGTATTGTATTATGACCTTGGAGATGATGAAATTGACAGGATTATCTCAATAGTAAAATTGGTTATTGCTGAGTTACGAATAAATGAGCTGTAAAAGGTGATGAGAATGTCTCCGGAAAGGATTGAAATGGAGCCTGTAAAATTCACGAGTGACGATATCGGCGTTCTGTTGCTGGAAAGCATTACGCAAGGTCTATATCGAAATCCCTTGAATTCGATAAGGGAATATGCCCAAAATGAATTCGATGCTGCTGCAGATGAAATAAGAATTACGATTACTTCCGATAAAATCATAATCACCGGAAACGGTACTGGCATGTCCGAGGAAGAATTGCTCGACGCGCGGAAGCTTGGGTATTCATCCAAAGATCCCACGCACTATGTTGGATTCCGAGGAATTGGTATCTGGAGTGGCGCTGCCATTTGTGATGAGATATTGATTAGCACAAAAAAAGAGAATGAAAAAACCGGACATGTCCTTTCGATTGATGCCAAAGGATTACGCGCAGATATCAAGAACACTGAGGGTAAAATATCCTTAGCAGAGTCACTTTCAAATCGAGTCAAAATAGGACAATCATCTAAAATTGATTTCCAATATAGATATGGCACAAGTGTTGAACTTAGAAAATTGCTCCCCGAGCATCTCGAAATGCTAGATAAAGATACTATCCTCGCATATATTTGCCAAATATTGCCTGTGAGAATAGATCCCGAGTATGAATTCTCTGAACTGATTGAAACTACTTTGAAAGAAAGGGTGCCAGAATATAGAACTATTAGGATTCTTGTGAACGACGAGGAAGCGTATCGACCACCCTTTAGATCTACGCAAACCATAAATCCAATTTTCTCCGAGATACATTCGACAGATGATGAGCATGCGATTGCCTTTTCATGGTATGCGATATCTGAGAAGGGTATGCTTGACGCTGATGCACGCAACCCGGTCTATAAGAAGAAAGGATTCACAATAGATGATATGTCGAGATCAAACACTCAAGTCCTCAAGGAAGCCGATAAGCATTCATTAACATGGTCGACGGGGGAGATTCATGTCCTTGATCAAAGAATCATTCCGACTTCTGAGCGTACAGATTTTGAGGCTGGACCTACACTGAGAGAAATGGAAAGCCAAGTGAAGAAACTGCTAGATACAATTGGCAAAGAAGTCCGAATCCAGCAGGCGGGAGCCACTTCGATTGACAGACTGAAATATGCGGACGAATTAATGAGTTCACTTCATCCCACTCTCGACTCAGATGAACGTGCTCAATACCTGGATGATGGAATTGCACTTTTGAGATTAATGAAAGAGGATATCAGAAATCCTAAGATAGTGGATAAAGTCAAGAAGAGTATCTCGAGCAAGATAAAAAAATTGGAGAAGGCGCTCCAGACTTTTTCCACTGCAGATGTATTGACGACCGTCAATTCTGCTGAAACGGCAAAGAAAACTAGGCGCGGTAGAAAACGAAAGAAAATCTCAGAAGCAGAAAAGAAATCCGCTGAGGAACTTGTGGGAGAATTGGCTGCGAGATTTGATTTCGATAAGCATACCATCAGACTTCTGGCGGCTGTCGTTCGCGCATTTATGAGATATTGCGAGAACAATAAGAGTGAATTTGCTAAATTGATTGATCTGCTGAAGGAGGAGCTGGAAGAATAATCGTTCTTTTCGTAATCCAGAATAAACGTCCTGTCCAAATCGGGATTATTTAAGTATTTAAATTCTTATATGGAGCCCTGGAAATCATGAAGGTCTTACTGGTTGAGCCAGCATACTATTCGAGATATCCTCCGATTGGATTATTGAAGATTTCGACCCTCGAAAGGAGTCATGGGAATACCACGGAACTGATAAGATGTAAGGAAGGAGGATTGCGGCTGGCAAAGCAAGAGCCCGAGAGGATTTATGTGACAAGTCTTTTTACATATGCCTGGCGCCCCGTCCATGAGGCTGTCAGATTCTATAAGAAGGCCTATCCGAACGCCAAAATAATCCTTGGAGGCATCTACGCCTCACTTCTTCCTAATCACGCAATAGGATCTGGCTGTGATGAGATTCATAAGGGACTGGTCGATGCGGCGGAAGGTCTCATGCCAGATTATGGATTAATCCCTGATTGGGATGCAAGCATCATATTTTCTTCACGTGGTTGCGTAAGGAAGTGCCCCTTTTGTGCAGTGCCAATGATGGAGCCCAAATTTTCAAGTCGTAGAACGATAATGAATCTGATATGGTCTGGCCACGAGCGAGTTATTCTATGGGACAACAATTTCTTAGCATCGAGATACTGGCATTCGGTTCTTTCAGAATTACAGGAAACGGGCCTGATGGTGGACTTTAATCAAGGGCTTGATGCGAGACTTCTCACTGAGGAGAAAGCTGAGGTAATCTCAAATCTCAATCTCTCTGTAATTCGAATGGCATATGATAGGATAGAACAAAGGGACACAATGGAGACGGCCATCGATTTACTATCTAATCTTGGCGTCAGGAAGAGAAACATTCTTGTCTATGCCCTTTACAATTTTCGCGATACCCCTGAAAGTTTCTTTGAAAGGATAAGAGATCTTCTATTATGGGGGGTCGTTGCGTATCCAATGCGATTTCAGCCAATCCGAACACTTGATAAAGATAGCTTCATTAGTTCCTGCTGGACAGAGGACCAACTAGAGATGATTGCAGATGCACGACGAGTTCTTGGAACGCATGGAGCTTTCCCGCCAGCGGAGGGGCTCATTGATAAATTCTACTCAGCATCTAGCTTCAAAAATGCATTCTCATTGAGAAATCTAGCACAATGATTCCATTGCAGCGACTTAATCGTCGATTCCTTCTATTTCTTCTCGGAAGTGGGTAGCTGTTCCTGTCACTGAACCTCCCTCAATGATCAATTTGGCTCCTTTTATGCGGATTGTCCAATCGAGCACACCCCCTCTTTCATGCCCCCATCATCGTGAGAGAAAGCCGATGTCGGATATAAGCTCAGATCAAAATGTTTCCGGGTGTTTGTGAGCATCAAACCTCTATGTTGAAGAGGGCCTCGCGCCTTCCTCCCAAACGCTTTTCATTCTCTTTTCATTTTCCCTCCGATCTGAGATGCATATCCCGATCGGGGCTTTGGCGGACAGACCTCTATTCGCTGTTCTCCAGCACTATGGCCGCTCCGTCCATTGTCATGGACCTGCCCCAATCCCCTTCACGCATTTCTCATGCAGGTTTGGCTCCCGGGGTTGAATCCGTGACCGTGATACCGCTCCTTGTTCAGGAGCATCCAGTAGATGATGTGCATCAGCTTCCTCGCCGTGGCTACGGTGGCCTTGTTCTTCCCCCTGCGCCTCTCGACCCTCGCGTAGAACTTCGAGAGGCGGGATGTCGGATTGTGACGGATATGGACGTGGACCGCCTCCGTCAGGATCCATCGCAGGTACGCGGAACCCTCCTTGCTGACCCCTCCGTACCGCACATTGGAGGCGGACTGGTGAACCGTCGGAACTAGTCCCGCGTACGCGCACAGCTTCGACGGATGCGCGAACCGATGGATGTCGTCTATCTCCGCGTGGATGAGCAGGGCGCCGTAGAACCCGATGCCGGGAATCGTCGCTATCAGCCGCGCCTCCGGCCTCCTGCCGAACTCCTCCAGCAGCTTCACGTTGATCGCCTCTATCTGCTCCTGCACGTTCTCCAGGCAGGCCAAACAGGAGTCGACCGTAGGGATGCGCAGCGAGCGCATCCAGCCGACGCCCTTCTTCGTGAAAGCCCCGCCGGACTCCTCCGGCCTGCGGGCCCCGCGCCTGAGCAGCTCCGCGTGTATCCTGTTCTTCAGGCTGGTGGACTGACGGACGAGGTACGAGCGCTGCCTCACGAGCTGGCGCAGGTCGCGAACATCCTTGCTCGGCACCCATGACCGCGGGACAAGGTCCGCCCGGAGAAGGTGCGCTAGCGTCTGCGCGTCGACCTTGTCCGTCTTCACCTTCGCCTCGGCGATGGCCCTGACCTTGAGAGGATGAGCCAGGACGGCCTCGAAGCCTCTCTTCTCGATCCCCTCGTAGATGAATTCCCAGATGCCGGTGGATTCGAGCACGAACTTCGCGTCTTCGAATCGATCGAGGAACTCATCCAGAGCTTCCTGGTTGGAAAGGAACCTCTCGTTCGAGAGTACCTTCCCCGATTCGTTCATCACGCATGCCTGACAGAATTCTTTATGCACGTCCAGTCCTATGTATAGCATGGTCTTTCGCCTCCATCGTGGTTTGGTAACGACGATATTGGCGAGGGACCTCTTCTACATACCATCCCCTTCGATTGTCATAGTCTTTGAATAGTCGGAAATTGCTTCTTGAGAAATCGCATTCGGGAGGAGGAGTCGGGTGAAGGATTGGAACGGAAGGGAGATTCGATACGCAGTGAGCAGTAGTGGGGTGATAATAGTCGAGGATTATCGAGATAACCTGATCATGGGAGGAATCTCCAATTGGCCCCCGCTCGAGATAGTTCAGAAGCTCGTGGGCAGACGTGGTCAAGCGCGTTTCATGGAAGGAACAACGGGCATCCCAGATAAGGTGCTGGGCTACTACTGTGATCTCCAATCGCTCAACAGTGAGGATGCGATAACTTGGAGTTACTTCGGAGTCCTTTCTAGGCGGCCCGAGCACTTAAGAATCGATTTCCTTAACGCCCTCTGCGGTCGTCTGAATGTTAAGAGTGGGAATCACAGATGTGATATTGAATTATGGAGGCGGTTGCCACATCCAGACAAACCCTCCTTAAGTGGTTCCGAAATTGATTTCTCGATTCTAGGCGACGAGATTTACATCATAGGGGAGGCAAAATGGCGTTCACGCGAAGGCAAAGGCCAGGGCGTCATGAAGAATAAAAGCCAGATTCAATTGAGAAAGGAATTCCTAGAGAAATATTCTTCCATCATCTTTGGTCAAAGGGAATCCGTGCTGCTATACATAAGTCTTGATCTTGAGCATATGTCCGACTTCTCATCCGAAAGCTCGAGCGTTAAAATGAGGAGGATGACATGGTCTGAGCTTGCGACAATCCAGGAATATCCGAACCAGGAGGAATTCCAGAAATACTATGATTGGAAGAAGAATATACTTGAAAAGAAAGAAAGAATCGATTCATAGTGAGAATTTCATCAGAAGAAAAGAGAATTCCTGTCAAAGAGATAAAGCACCTATCACCATATTCAATGGGGAAACGGGGAAATAAATCAAGACATAAAATGAGGAGGAATTAATAGTCTCGATTCATATTTTGACTCCGAGGTAAGGGTGAGGAAATGGAAGCGAATTGGAATGAAGCTCAGAAACGAATTCGGAGCAACACCTGCTCAGAATGTAACAGGAATGCTCAGAGAAGAGGATGCAGCCAAAAGGTAATGATTGGGAGGACCGACACCACGGGAATAAGATATGTGTTCGTCTCCCAGGACCCAGCGCTCTATTGGGTAAAGAGTAAGGATGACGGAGGACTCGCTCTAACGAGTGGGGATGAAATTTCAGAGCGATTCATCAAGGCCTGCAAGGGCGAAAAAACGGATGACGGTCGGGTAATAAAACGCGGTGTCTTCGAATATGCAGGGAAACTCCTCGACCGCACTCATTTCAATCCTGCAGGCGATGACGTCTATTGGTCACATGTATTGAGATGCCCCCCGAAGGAAAGCAATGGGGAGATTAGGAAGGACTGGAAGGGGGCCAAGAAATATTGCCCGGGCTTTCTCGAATCTGAGCTGAAGGCAATCGAATCAAAGAGATTCTGCGTGGTATCCATAGGTAGAAGATCGTTGAGGGTCTGTTCCAAAATTCTGGATATCCCTCTCAAGGGTAGAAGGAAATCCCTCAAAAAGGAAGGGATATCTGTAGAAGGAAATGGGATAACCCACTGGCATAGATATCAGATTGAGCACCAGGACAGCCTAGGGACATCCAGAAGGTTCGAAGGCAAAGAAATAACTCTTTTCGGATTCACACACTCGTCGAGGGCCAATACCTCCGGGAAGGATCTTGTGGCAGACATCATGAACGGCCCTGGGGGGTTATTGAAGAGGCTATATCATTGATGACAAAACTGATTTCAGCATAATTTCAGGTCTCCTCTCCCCTGCGCATCTTCTGCGACCCCTGGAAAAGCAATTAAGTATTGTCGAGCATTGTCGAGCGAGGCGGGCTGGGACATGGTCAGGAAGGAGCCGGGGCTATGCATCATGGACCTCTTCTGCGGGGGCGGTGGCTTCAGCAAGGGCTTCCATATGGCCGGGTTCGACGTGGTCTACGGCGCGGACTTCTGGAAACCGGCCTGCGACACACATGCACTGAACGGTCTCGGGACGACCGAGAAAGTCGACCTCCTCTCGTACGAGGTCGACGACGTCCTTGCGCTTAAATCCAGACTGGAGACTGATTCCGGAGGGGTCGACGTCCTCATCGGCAGCCCTCCTTGCACCGAGTTCTCCTACGCCAAGAAAGGGGGCAGGGGCGACGTCGAGAAGGGCATGCTCCTCGTCAGGAAGCACCTGCTCTTCGTATCGTTGTTCAAACCAAGGTACTGGCTGATGGAGAACGTCCCGAGGCTTGAGGAGGTCCTCGCGAAGGAGTGCGAGGGCTCCATCTCGACGGGATGGAAGATTCCCTACGAGAAACTCGGCATCCCCAGCTCTAGGTTCAAGGAGCTTGGTCTGGAGGGGGACCACCTATCCATACCCTGCGGCACGGTACATCTGGCATCCGACTACGGTGCCAGCGAAAACAGGAAGCGCTTCATCGTCGGCGACTACCCGCTCGATTCGATGGCGTCCTTCAGAGTGGACAAGGAGTACGACATAAGCCTAGGCGGTCTGCTCAGGAGGTTCGAAGACTGTCTGAAAGCCTCAAAGAAGAGTGGCAAGGTCGAGGACCCGAACTATCCAGGTCACTTCGTAAACAAAAGAATGCTTCGTGACCATGGCTACGACACATCGGTCCACCCGATGAACTGGGAGGAGATGAGGCACCTCAAGAGGAGGCACATCCAGTACGGCCGGATGGATTTCCCGGAGGACCTGACCCACCCCGCACGCACGATAATGGCCACATACAACTCCTCCTCCAGGGAGTCGATCCTCCTCGACACCGGCAGGAAGATCACGTATCAGGGGAGAAAGAGACCCGTATTCCGGCAGCCGACGGTCCGCGAGGTCGCCTGTATACAAGGCTTCCCACTGGATTTCCAGCTGGTCGCGGACAGGCTGAGCGACCGATACAAGCTCATCGGCAACGCCGTGCCTTGTCAGCTCTCCTACGCCCTGGCGAAGGCCATCAGGGAAGACGTACGGAGCAGCTTCAAGAAATCCAATGACGAGGGATTCAAGAAGCGTGCGAGGAGCACCCTCCTCAGGGCGGACGGGGCAAAGGGCCCGATCCTCAGGGAGCCGGAGGCCATCGTGGGGGAGGTCGTCAATGCGGAGGAAGCACATATGGAGTTCGGCGCAAGACCGGACAAACACCTCAGGAGGAAGCTGCTGTCCTCCAAGCTGGAGATGGACTCCTGCGTGGTCGTCTTCGACAACGGGAGGCTCGTAGAAGGCAAGCTCAAGGGCGGCGTCAACTGGAAGGCGGGGCTCCACAGGGGTGTCGGATCAGAGTTCAGCAAGGTCTACCTCGACTCAGTCAGCGTCCCGAGGGTTCTTCAGGCCCTAAGCACCCCGTTGGATGCGGATGACATACGAGGGTTGGTGTCCCACCTGCTCTCCGAGGTCGATAGGGGCATACCTCAGGTGTCGGAGGGCTGGTACGAATTCCCAGGATACAACGGCGGTCTGGTCGCTTACAGTAAGAAAATCGGACGGAAACGCATGCGAATCCCAAACGTCACGCTCTTCCAGAAGGCTTTCACGTCCGAGATGAAGGACCTCGGGAATCTGGCGGGACCAATCGACTTCTTCGACGGGCTGGACGCGGTCATGCTGTCGACGTTCGTCGACAAAAGGTTCTCACAGATGAGGCAGAGGGTGGTCCACCTATCGAAACTGAAGGACGAGGACACCTACGCGAACAGAATTGACCCGAGGATGCTGCACACCATCGAGTGTGTCAATATTCCGTTGGTCAGCCTCGCTTCCGCTCTGATGTGCGTGCGCGTCCTGCAGAGGATGTACGAGGCGGACGACGCCATGCGGGGGTCCGTTTACAACTCCTCGTTGAGGAAGGCCGACGAGGCAGTCTCCGATTGGGTCGGTGAGTGTTGAGACTGCGCTCGATTCTCCTGACGCATCGGTCGACATCGCTCTTAATCTCGCATTCCCAGATCGTAATGACTTGCCAACCTGCTGTTTTCAGCTCCTTCCTTTTCCTCGCGTCCCTCTCGACGTTCATCTCGAACTTCCTCTTCCAGAAGGCTCTGTTGGTCTTCGGCAGAGGCAGGCCGCAGCGTGGGCACCTGTGCCAGAAACAACCGTTGACGAAGATTGCCAGCCGATACTCAGAAAAAGTCACATCCGGTCTGCCGGGAACGCCCTTCCGGTTCATACGGTACCCGGTAATCCCTCTCCGTCGTAGGGCTCTGCGCAGAATCTTCTCGGGACCGGTGTTCTTCCCCCTGTTGGAGACCATGGTCCTATGAATTGCCTCAGAGCTCGCCGGTGGCGGCGGACTCAGCTTCCGTGGCACGACCCGATGATGCACCGTCGACGAGATAACCGTATCGGGTTCAGTCATCGTAGACTCCGTCGTACGCTGGGTTGTCCGGAAGGGACTCCGCGGTTTTCCGGTACCTTTCAAGTAGCTCACCGTCCAGCCATGGCCTCAAGCCCGAGTCTTGCGGCTCCTGATGGGGAATCCACTCCGATTCGATTGGGGGTCGCAGAGTACTCCCACCACCCCTCGTTTCTGGGTGTACTCATCGAGTCTGTAGACGAAACCTCTCTCTTCGAATACCCTTCTCAGGTAGCACATTATGAAGTCTCGAGGCTGTCTCTTGATGAAGTCGCGGGGCCGTTTCTTCACAAACGGTGAGAAATAAGTCCACGACTGAAACGATTCATGCCCCAGTTAATCTCCTGCTCGAGCATGGCCGCCTGGATGGCCGCAAGCACGCCTACCTCCTGTCGGTTCGCCCCGAGGCTGTTGACATCCTCGCCGCGGAAGACTCGCTCCACCAAATCTCGATTCAACATCTTGGCCGACTCAATCAGCTGTCTATGCTCCAACGCCTCTTTGGCATCGCCACCGGTCAGGAAAATCTTGAAGTCGAAGCAGCCTATCTTCCTCCTATCCTCGTGCTTTGCCTTCGGTAAGTGCCTGTGACACGGGAATCCCATCGGAGATATGCACCCTTAGCCATCTTGCCCTTGTAATCCAGCTGCAGCTCCAGGGTGATCCATCTCGAGGGTACTAACGAAGCTTGCCTCTCGACATGCCCCTTGAGTATAGCTCTGCAATCTCCTCCGGTCTAACCTTCCCACCACCCTTGTTGCCCCTTTTGCATTTATTTCCAGGACTGCGTCGAGAAGCTGCTCCGTTGATACTGGGCAGATGTGATTCTGGAGTTCATGAGCGCTTCGATTCGAATTGCCTTCTCAGATTCCCCCGGTCCCGTTGATTAGGTTCTCAACGACTTGCTTCAGAGCTATCACATGTACTTTTGATCCCTCGCCGTCTATCATTAGGTGGGTCTGACCGTAGTACACCCTGTGATTAATCTGTGATGGGTCTGTGACGTCGATGATGTCGATGCCGAGCCTGCGTGCTTTCGTCCCGATTTCCCAGCATACCAGCCAATGCATCTCTCTTAGCTGCTTCTCTTCGCTTTCGATATTGCTTATCAGTTCATCGCTGTTCGTCTTGAATTCGAGGAATTGCCTTCGAGGGCTTAGGACGGTTTCAGAAGTAAATTCGTCGAATATCGCCTCAGGGATGCCTATTCTGTTCGCTACGGAATCATATAGGTATCTGCCGTTCTTGGCTAGCTCGAACTCTGCAACGGCGTCATACTTCTCAGATATATGGGTCGCATAGATTCTGTAACCGTGCAGATAGTCTTTCCCCAGGAGTTCGAAGAATAGGGCGATCACATCTTGCTCCTCCCTCGGAACCTTGGCGATTCGAAGACCGAGTTTGTCTGTCGAATCCAATGCCTCTCCGTCATCGACCGCCAAATGCCTGATGTCGTCTAGGAGACGGAGTCCTGCGGCTGGAGCCGATGAAGGGGAAGGCTTCAGACAATCCTTGTTCTCTCTGAAGGATTCATGAATGGCATCGGCTATCAGTTGAGCGATATCGCATGCGTCCTGGGGGATGCTCTTCCGCCCGATGTCCGGAGGAACTCCGTCCATGTCGATCACGATTGAGAACCTGTTGAAGTCGGTCGTGCTGTAGGTGAATTCTATCCCGACCGCTGATCCTACTCTGTGCGTTTTTGTCGCGAAGATTATGCCCTGTGACAATTCAGACCGCGCCGTTTTGAAAATCGCCTTGTTTGCAGCGCTCCAGAATTCATTGGAATAGGTAAAGGCGACATAGGCCCTCGGTTTCTGAAATTCTATCGCCTTTATCATATTGTCCTTGTTGCTGATGAATCTCGTCTGTCTGGGGTTGTTCAGTTTGTCCATCAGGATTCCTTTGAGCCTTACGTCCCCATACCAATCGATTACCAGATCCTTCATGGAGCAGACACCCGTCGGTCTGCTCTTTGCCCCGGTGCGCTTGATTTTCCGAAGCTGGACGGAGGTGATATTATCCACCAGGTGAGGGTACAGGTATCCGGTGTCGATCGTTCCGGATTTCCTGAGGCCGGATTCCACTACGGTGACATCCACCACAAGGGCCTTCAGGAAATTCGTAGGCTCGGGACCATCGTCGCCTATGCAGATGAACCCTATCGAAGTGAACAGACTCAATATGGCTCCCCAATCCTCAACGCTCCGACCGTGTCTGTCCAGATTCTTGAGGTTGGTCAGGTTGTTCAGCTCAATCGTGATTATCGTGCCGTGGTCCATGCCAATCAGCTCGGGGGGAGGCGCGCACGGTCTCACTTTCGGCATTGGAATCAATCCGCTTGCATCCTTTACCCAATCTACTCCACCACTCAGTTCGCATGAGAAGAACGCGCCACTCCCGTGGATTGGTTTGGTGGATATCGTTATCTTGTGGGAACCGTATGAGAGGAATGTTGCTCCCACACCTTTCTCCCCCCTCCGCTTCTTACCGATTGGCCCTGTTTTCATCCCGCTAAATGGTGTGAAGTAGTATTTTTTCAAAATCTCCTCATTCATACCCATGCCGTTGTCTGTCACTGTGATTCGGTTGTTGTCCAAATCGAATAGGACCTTTATCAGCGGCTTGAATTTCTCATTTCTACCCGTATATTCATCATACGTATCTTCACAAGTATCGATTGCGTTCTGAATCAGTTCCTGAAGGTGATCGTAGGTCTGGTGGTAACTCCTCAGTATCTCCACGATTGTATTGTGAATCACACCCTGGACATAAGAGTCCGCGGGACCGTGTGTTAGGCTCTCGCTTATCGGTTCGAAATCGACCGTCATTCCGTTGCTTGCTGTACCTGCTTGCATCTTCATTCCTCCGTCCCATCTGCCGCGTCGGGAACAGGGTCATCAGCATCGGTTGACTTAATGGTTGTTTGCGAAGACGAATTCGATTGAGCCTTGTCGGATTGGCTATGAGGCCCTCTTCCTACGAAGAGCGGCTCGAAAATCGAGAACGGAACACCAACCGAACTGCTCTCTCTGACGAGCTCGACTCCGAGTGCCTCGGCGATTATGGATATCACCGCCGTGTTCCTGATGCAGAACCCCCCCCCCTCTCGGCCATACACATGGTCGCAGCGCGACTCGAAAGGTTCTCTCAGGGTCGGTGTCCCTCCCCCTATTGGAGGTCATCGATCTATGGACGGCTTCAGAGTTCGCAGGCGGTGGAAGACCTAACTTCCTCGACATTTTCCATCAATCCCATACACATAGAGGGGATAATCATGCCGATTCCTCGGCGGCTCGTTCATTCGTATATGAAGGGGTCCAGCCATCCGATTAGCTCCCTGTTCGTCGGAGGCGCGACCCCCCTCCCTATGATGAGTCTCTGACATATCTTGAGAATCCCATCGAAATCAGAGTAGTCCGGTCTGCTCTTGACGATGGAGTCCCTCCGGAGGAATTCGGAGAGCTCGCATGAGACCGTTATGCAGGTCAGCATGTTATTGATCCTGCCGACCTTCGAATCATATTTGCCTTTGAACACGACTCGACCGTCTTCGACATGGTACTTAACGTCCTCGTTCCATCCGAGGATGTCGACTTCGCAGAGCATCTCCATGAGCCCCGGAGGATATGTCTCCCTCACCTTGGCATCTAAACGATCCATGCAGGCGAGAACACCCTTGCTGGGGGAATATCTCAGGCTGTTCCCATGCTCGACGTGGTCGAGTAGGAAGGTGTCCCGATATATCAAGACCAGAACGGCTTTGAACGCCTCGTAATCCGAAATGGACAACTGCGCTATCGGGGACCATAGGTCGCGGAAGTCCTTCTTCATGCCCTTCGAACTCCCGACCTGTGGAAGCATATCGTTTGGGTTGTTGCGTTTCTTCCGAGAGGCTTCCTTCCCCGGTTTCATGAAATACACTTCTGGTGGTTCTGGCACCAATGGAGGTACATCATATCTCTTCTGATCCCCATATGTACCAGCTCGCCATGAAATCGCCTCTTGTATCAGGAGGGAGCGTCTGTGATTCAGCTCCTTGGAGCTTCGTCCTTGCAGTTCTGTTCTTAGCTCATCCATTTCCTTCATGGTCGTGTGGATGGTTGAGGAGGCGATGCCTTTTATTACATATGGAATGCCAAAATATTACCCCATAGATATCTTTTGATTACCTAATGGTAACAAAGGTGAATATGGCGTCCTCGAATGTCGGGGTTGATGTGGGAATCGGTCTCCTTTGCATCTGGCAGAATCAGGAAGGCGTGTCTCGAAGCCCTTCAGCACGGCCCCAGGACGCCGAGCGTTATCTCACGCATGTCTGGAATTCATCTTTCACATGTGAGTCGATCTCTGAAGGAACTTGAGAAAAGGGAGCTCGTGACATGCATGACTCCCAAAGCAAGTAAGAACCGAATATTCAAGATTACGAAGAAAGGGAAGGAAGTGCTGGATGCATTGAGAAGAATAGATTCTCAATGACTTGTCGGGCTTTGTTGCGTTGAGTAGGATTCATTTTGCTTTTCGATAAACCTGAGGCTGAATTCTTGACAGTTCTGTAATTCAATGCGACTTCTTGAGACCTCCTTCCCAGGTCATACGGTCTCATGACCGGCGGACGATCTCCATCATGTACCATTCGAATGCCTTCAAGAACAGATCCAGATCCCTCCGGTCCGCCAGCATCTCGAGCCTGCCTGTGAACTTTCTCCTGACGTGTTCCGGATGTATCATGAACCCGGCGACCTCGTTCAGGCGGTTCCTCAGTTCCACTCTTGAGCTGTAGTTGTCGAACGGATGGTCCATCTCATGGAACCTTATGTCGATTCGCCCGTTCGAATACATGTAGAAAAGCGGATAAGGTACCCCCTCATGGACAAACACCGGCGTCACTATGATTCTCCGCTTGAGCTTCCGCGCCCTGAGCTCTAAGTCATTTTCTTCAATCCAATATGTGATTTTCCTGCCTGCGCTGTTCTGAGCTTTGGTGGCCCTCTTCTCAAGATTGTTCCTGAATGACGTCAGCACTCTGACCCTTGCTTCAAGCATGTCTTGCTTAGCAGACTGGTTCGAATCGATGTCCTCCTCGTCGACCGAGGGGCTTTCAATTTGCCCCTCGCCTTCCTCCCAATCAGACTCTGCGGAGTCCTCCTCGGCGGGAGCCTCCTCGGAGATGTCGGGCTCGGGTTCCTCTCTCGCCAGTTCGGATTGTTCCTGTGAGGCGAACTCGCGAGCAACCATTATCATCTCCTCGCAGTTCCTGCAGCTGACATATTGGCATGGTGCCTCTGCGATGCCACCCTCGAAGGCCTTGACTAGTATACCCTCCAGTGTGTTTTCTTGCTGCTCCGACAGCTTCCTCCTCCATATCCCCAACTGCCCCATCTGGAAGACGAAACTCCTCTCCCACCCGTTGAGCGTCTCAATCGCCTTTGCCTTGGAGGCCATGTGCATCAGGGTCCCTGGGCTCAACCTCCTGCTGAGCGTCCTGCCTTTAGATCCGGGTGCTGTCTCGGGGTTCCTCTGCTCACGGGGACTCAGGTGGTCCTTCATCCGGTTGCCCCGCACCCTGCTCTCGATGTCCTTGCTCTCCTGCAGGATGCGGTTGAGCTCGCTGTAGTCCTCCCCTATTCGAATCCCTCCGCTACCTTAGGCACTCGGCTGGGATGAGTCCGAGTATGTAGTCCCAGTCCAGGCGCCCGTCTCTGTCGTAGACCTCCTTCAGATACAGGATGCCGGTCTCCGCGTACTCCTGGAGGGCGACTAGCCTCTGCTCGGGCGCGACGTCCGGCATCATGCTCTCGAGGAGGGTCTCGAAGATGTCCTCCTTGTCGATCGAGTAGACGTTGAGCATCTCGTACTTCTCCTTGATCTCCGTCCTCTTGTCCTGACGGATGCCTATCGCGGCGCAGAGGTGGAACAGGTCCGACATGGACGGGAACATCTTCAGTTCGTCCACGAACATGTTGTACAGCGGCTTCGTGTCGTCGCTGGCATAGACTTTCGGGCTTCCTCCGAACTTGGCCATCTATCTCACCTCGCTGATAACCGAGGTCTTCGTCTTCATGTCGTACTTTATCTCGAGCTTCTTGCCTATGTACGGCTCGATGGTCCCGATGTTGCTCGCGTTTATGTCCTGGTCCGTGGAGAGGATGACCACCTGGTCGCCGAGGTTGCGCAGGAACTTCAGGACGTTGGTCTTGTGGACGTTGTCCAGCCTCGCGAAGGGCGTGTCCATGACGATTGGCGCCTCCTTGTCGGTCGACCTGTTCAGGCCAGCGATAAACGATAGGGCGAGGATCTCCTTCTCCCCTGGTGAGATACCCTCGTTCGACACGGTCTTCCCCTCCTTGTCGACGAGGCTGAAGGTGTAGTCGTCGTTGATCCTCACCGAGGAGTACACCTGGGGCTTGTTGGTGAGCATGCGATGGACTTCGCTTGTCTCGTCCTGAATCCTCCCCCTCTTGTCCTCTACCGTGCTTTCGAGATACTCCATCAGCGCCTTCCCCACATCCTTCGTCAAATCGATTTCTCGGGCCAGCCTGCTGCTTACCGCGGTCTTGGGGGAGACTCTGTCAAGCTCTCTCTGCTTCTGCGCCCTTTTCACCTTGGTGTTCTTCAGGAGCCCTTCGTTCCAATCGATGGAGCCCACTATCTTGGTGAGCTGGTCGCGCACACTGTCCCGCTTCTTGTTCAGCTCCTTTATCTCCCTCTCGTCGATGCCGTGCAGCTTTTCCTCCAGCTTCTTGTTCTCTGCGGCCAGGTCGTCGATGTCGCCCTGTATGCCTCTGACCCTCGTTGCGATTTCAGGTAGTTGGAGCTTGATTGCGTCTATCCTCCCCATCGCCCTCTCGAGCCGTTGAAGCCCTACAAGGTCCATGTCCGTCGTCTTCCCGAGCGATGACAGTCTCTTGGTGTAGTTCTCAATCTGCTTGTTGATGAATATCTCCTCGGGGGCCCCTATCCTGGTGCCACAGGCGCAGCTCTCCCCTGGTTCGAGGGATTTCAGGAACTGGATGGCTCCCTCCAGCCTGCTCTCATCTTGCAACCGGCTCTGATACTTCCCCTTCTCCCTGAGCCTTGACTCGAGCGCATCGTTGAGCCTTCCGCGAAGAAGCGCGAACGGTAGCAGAGCGAGCTCCGACATGCGCAGGACGGTCTGTTCCTCGAACTTCTCGGTCAGATGGGAGATCTCCGATTTGTTCTTGTTCATCTTCCCGAGGGATTCCTGTGCGGCCTCGTTCTCGTGCAGGTCCTTCTCGATCTTGTCGTTCCAGATGCTCAGTTTCACCTTCTGCTCCTCGAGGTCCTTCAGGTCTTTTTCTATCCGGTCTACCTCATCGTCGTAACCGTTGACCTCCTTTGACAGTGCAGCGGCGTTCTTGTCTCTGCCCTCCTCCTCGTCGAGCTTCTTCTTCGTCGATTTGATGATTGTCTCGACATGGTCAATGGCGTTCCGGATCGCGGGGATGCCGAGCACCAGCTCGATTGCCTTCATTGTCGCCTCAGGGTTCTCAAGGCTGGTATACTTCTTGATTTCCTCGCCGTCGAAGAAGAAGAACTGGCTTGCGTCCTTCGGGAGGACGTCGTCGATCACAGAGCTCGGTGCCTTCGAGACCACCCCGTTCACAAGGACGGTGAAGTCCTCCTCGGGCTTGCCGTTGCCACCGGTGTCGACTGTGCGAGTGACCTGGTAGTTCTTACCGCTCTGCTCGAAGGTCAATTGCACCATCATATGGCCGTTCCCCTCTCGCTTTGCCTTGTCGTTGATGTAATCCAGTCTTTCCGACTGGCTCTTCAAGACGCCGTAGAGGCAGAACCTTATCGCCTTCTGCAGAGTGGTCTTCCCCCACCCGTTGTTCCCGTCCACCACGAGTATGTTCCTCCCGGGCGGCATCCTGAAATCAATGGTCATACGACCATAATACACACCGAAGTTCTCAATCGTCATCTCCTTGAACTTCATCGCGACCGCCTCCTCTTGGTATCCGGTTCCTCGTCATCAAGTTCGGAGCAAATCAGCTCCTCGATGTCGGCAGCCACCCCTCGTGCCCGGAGCTGGTACTGATGCTCCTCCTCTATCCGGATTATCTTCTCGAGGAGGCCCTCGGGCAGTTCGTATTTTTTCTCTAGATTCGATAGCTTCTCTGTTTCCATTTCATCCCCTCCTAATCATTCTCGATTCCCCTCAGGCATCGTCTCGTCGAAATCGATGCCGAACAATTCGCAGATCTTATGGATGTCATCTGTCGCCTCTTCACTGTTCAAAGCGTCCTGCGCGAAGAGGGATGCTCTCTGAAGCTCCGAAACCAGAATCCCCCGAATCATGCCGTCTAGAACCGTCTTCTTGTCCAAACGGTCCGAAGGCACGACGAGGAGGTCGAGTATCAGGCTCTTCTCCTTCTTTGGGTGAGGCCGTAGCAGCCTCCCCCGACGCTGAATGAACTCCCTTGTGGACTTGCTGTTCGCGACGAGTATTGCCGCCTCGCACGAAGGGATGTCCACCCCCTCGTCCAGGCACTTGCACGACAGCAGCAGGTCGACATGCCCGTGTTCGAGTGCGCTAAGCACCGCCTGCCTGCTATCGGAGTCCAGCCTGGCCGTGTACTCCGCCGGGTTCAGGTCGTTGGCGAGCATAGCGGTGAGAGCGGTGTCCAGCTGCTCATAGTCCTCGCAGTAGACGAGCGAGCGCCTCCCGCGAAGCCCGGAGGCCAGATCCACCATCCTGTTGAACTTCGCGCTGGCCTTCTTGACGATCCTCCTCCTCGATATGAGGAGCGCAGTCACAGCCTGATACTTCTCCGGGCTGTCCTCCAATCGGGCAAGCAGTCTCGGCAGAGGCAGATTTTGCAGGTCTGGGCGACCCTTTACTATCGATTGGATGACCGCTGCGAGCCTCTTCGAGATGTCCTGGTACTCTGACAACTCGTCAAGGGTCATCGGCACCGGTTGGATGTGGTAATCGTACTCCGCCAGGTACCCTCCATCTATCGCCTTTCTCAGAGGGTAGTCGTAGACGACCTTCTCGAAGTATCCCATGATCGCCTCCGTGCCCTCTTCGTCCCATTGCCTCATCGGTGTCGCGCTCAGGCCTAGCCTGGCTTTGCATCTGAGGTTCAGGGCTGAACGGAACTTCGGTGCCCCTATGCGGTGCACCTCGTCGACAATCATCGCTATGCGTTCCGGCCTACCGAACCTTGTCAGTGTCCTGAGGAACTCGTCACCTGACGCCGACTGCATCGTGGAGACGATGAACCTGGGCCTGTCGCTGAATGGCTTCATTTCGGAGAGCAGTGTGGCCTCGACGTCGCCTATCCAGGTCCCGAACCCCCTATGGCAGAGTATGACTCTGGACCCCGGGTAGCTCCTCTCGATCGCCTTCCCCCATTGCACCAGCAGCAACTCCGAAGGCACGATGATGAGTGGGATAACTCCGGATGTGACAAGCGGCCGCAAGGCCTCTAACGCCACCAGGGTCTTCCCTGTCCCGGTGGCCATCGAGAGTATGCCGACGGTCGAGTTCGCCTCCCAGGCGTCGATGGCCTCCTGCTGGTAGGGCCTCAGCTCGGTGGCCGCCCCCGGCCTCCTCGCGACGCCCTTGATCTCCTCGAGCGGGGAGGTCGGCTTCATCGAAATCAGCCTCTCCTTCGCGACCTCTGGGAAGTCTATCACCGTCAGTCCCGGGACCGCGTTCTTCCACAGTTGCTCGAAATGCTCAATCTTGCGGCCCACCCGCTCCCTGTCCCGCCAGGTGGTGAAAACGTTGATGTCCTCGAAGTTGTCGACAAGGCCGGACATCGTCTCGTTCGGTGACCCGGAGAAGGCCACCGCCTCCTCCCCGTCATGGAAGACGCCGACCTTCTCGTGGAATATCCCGTGCCTGGGCGTGCCCTTGGCATCCGTCCGGAAGGCCAGCTTGATCTCGAGTCTGCCTATCGACACGAGGTACGCGAGGTTCTGTATCCTCCTCATGATGATCTCGTCCGAGACGCTCTCGAGCTCCCTCGTCACAGCCTCTGCGACCACCTGCGGCCGCATCCGGTACCCCATCTCGATGTCCCGTATGTCCTGCTCTGATAGGTGTGGGCTCGCGACGAGCCTCATCGAGCCCCCTCTCTTGATTAGGCTGACGACACCCCGTCCGGCTGTCGACAGCCCGTTCGACGTGAAGTAGCCAACAGCCCTGTCGTAACTCGTGCTCTGAGAGAGACACCTGACGTAAAAGTCGACAAGGTCGTCGTAGTCGCTACGGTACTCCAGCTTGATGTCCTCGTCATGTAGCGCCATCGACATCCACCTCCTCCTTCAGTCGAGTGGGACAGCCGTGCACCCCGTTTAGGTGCGGCTCCTTACCGGTCCCCGTATCCGATTCGCAACCCAGTCTGATGTGCCTGTCGGTATTTCTTGATTTGGTCATGATTCCATTCGAACCTGTCATAATCTCACACTGTCCTTCTGACGCCGTCTAAGAATACATCAAGCCCGTCAGTTGAACAAAGTTCTCCTCGATCCCATCCTTCATGAAGAGGCAGCAGTCGATGTAGTCCTCGACCGTCCCGCCGAACGGGTCCTCCGTCTCAATCACGAGCAAAGGGAACCGCTTGCCTTGGAACGACGGGTTCCCCAGGATTCCGGCGCCGAGCTCGTTGAACCTCCCGCTGTCGAGCAGGACGATCTTGTCCCCTTCTTTGAAGGCAATGCTCTCAATACCCTTCGGCCTGTGATTCGAAAGCCCGTCGACTCCCCCCATCACTTCACACACCGCGGACTCCCTGAGCTGCCTTACATCGTCGCTATCGCCGTAGAAAGGCACTATGCCGAACGAATCAGCCCTCACCCCCTCGATACCCCTCTCGAGAGCTACCTGATTGAATATCGCGGCCGCCATGGGGCTCCTGCAGGTGTTCCCGATGCAGACGAAGTACACGGTCGGCATGCTCAGACCCTCGACGATATCTTGTCCCAGACTACTCGGAGCTCGTCCTGGTAGCTCCTAGGGAAACCATGCCAGTTGGCCGCATCCAGGATGATCCCCAGATACTCCTTCGTAGGAAGGCATGCCTTCTTCTTTACGACCTCGTAGGTCCAGACCGGGTGTTTCTCCGTCCCGTCCTTGAGCTTGACACTAGTCTCGAACCTCCTGTAGGCCGTCGGATGCCCCTCGTAGCGGTCCAGGGCCTTCAGGCCTTCGTCCGTGATCCTGTAGAGCAGCCCCCAGACGACCCCGCCCTCCTTCCTGACGATGTCGGCGCACCCGCCTCCCCATGCGGGGGATTTGAAGGTGAAGCCCAGCTTGTACCCTTCCAGGTACACGGGGCCGACGAGCTCGTTGAACTTGCACCTCCAGTTCATCTGCTCGGTGCTTAGGTTCGACCCGTAGGCGAAGTAGAGATGCGTCATCCCCTCTCCTCCTTAGGGATCACCCTGAAGCTGTCGTGCCCCTCGATCAGCGTCAAGACCCTGTGATTGTCCCAGTCCACCCAGACCTTCTTCCTCCCGAGGAGGAAGGAGAGCGATGACTGTCCCGCAACATCGTCCTCGCTGACCTCGCTTATCCGCACGATCCTCCCGTACGACCCCGGGCGGAGTCCCGAGGGGTCGCCCGTGTGGATCAACCGTACCCTGTCACCTTCCTTCATGATACCGTTTCCTCCAGTCTGATTATCTGTATGCCGGGTCGTAGTCCTTCCACAGCCCACGGACCTCGTCCCAGTTCGCCACGCGCTCTATGATGTCGAGTTCGAGCTCCTCTTCCTCTTCTTCCTCGGGTTCCGGTCCGGAGGGCTCCTTCTCCTTGTCTACGAGCTCGAGGGGGAAACGCGGCATGCCCTTCAGATGCTCCCAGGGTTCGACGCCCTTCGGATCGACCTTCTCGTATGTCCATGGTGTGTCGTCGATCGGGGTTTGGACATAGCCATCCTCGCCTCCCTCGTCGCACTCCTCGTCGCATTCCTCCTCGCCCTCCTTGTGGCCTGCCATCGGATTCTCGCGCACCCTGAGATACTTCGAGACATCGCGAAGCCCCTCGACTCCGAAGATTCTCTCGATCGCGCTCATCATCTCCACGGCCCCTTCCCTGTAGGACATCAGCGAGAACTCCCTATCCCTCATGGATAAATCACGAGCCCTAATCATCGCGAGGAACTTCGCCTCGATCCCCGCGTGGCTGCTCATGTAGACCTTCCTGAGGAAGTTCAACCGGCTCCCCTCGTGCTCGTTCGACCTCGCCTTTCCTCGTCTGTCAGAATCTCTTTTCCCTCTCATCTACCAGATCACCGTTCTGCTTCCATTCTAGGACGTGATATTACGCTCTCCGGGGATATCCAAACCATCTCAGATGGTATTAAAATTCGACTTACAAAATATATTTTCTAGTGCGTCCAGTCTTCCATCCATCTACAGCCCCCGTCATAGCTCCAAGCTCGCCTCGTGAACGAGCTTGAGTTTCTTTTAGATCTGTGTGAAGGTTGGCAATCCTACAATAGCGAAGGAATGCCGGCAGGTTATTGTTAGAGGAAGTAAATCGCTCCGCTCAAGGGTGATTAGAGAAAATGGAGGACTCAGAGCGCCATCAGGAAATCAGAAAAGGGCTCTGTGAAAAGCTCGAAAAGGAGGACCGAATAAGAAAGCATCTCTCTTCTCATGAGGATTGGGGAAAGGTCATCCTATCCAGGAAAAGTGATGAAAAGAGGGTAAATCTCGCCGAACCCGACATTGTTGTCGAAAGCGAGGATGGGAGACACCTTTTGATCGAAATTGAGATTAGTGACAACCCCAAGCATCTTCTCGGTGTCGCCTCCGCCATTAACGCCTCCCGAACAATGAGAATTGGCAAGGAGCCTTTTGTCGATTTAGACGGGAAATCGTTGCTGATAGTTCTCGATGGCGAAGACAAAACCAGGCAGAAACCAAGATCTGGAAAGACCGATCAAATCGAGGAAATTAAGGAGATCGTTGATTCCATGTCAAACCTCGAATTCTTCGACATTGTCCCGGATGATCAAGCGATGAAATCTGTACAAGATTGGTTGAACGGCATCTCTACCAGGAATGAGAGTGGACGCGGCAGGGAATTGATGCTCGGTGGAATCGAAGATAGATTCGGTTACAGATTTTCCGACCGTGATCTGCTATTGAGAGCCCTTTTAAGAGCTGGGAATTTCAACCAGGAGCGAACATTGTCCTCAGCGGGACAGAGAACCAAAGTAATTTTCCATACTCCTGAGGAAATGGTGAGCATAGGTGATCAAGAACCGTTGGAGACGATTGGGGATTCCGTGATTCATTTGGCGATAACTGAGCATTATTTTTCAAGTGGCGAGGGCCTTCCAAAGAATCTCCATCACTGGAAAGAATCTCTTTCGAGCAATAAACCGCTGAATGAATCCATCCGCGGATTGCATCTAGAAGAGTATGTGCTATGGAGCAAGAATGAAGAGGGGAACGAGGTTTGGAAAGATCCTCGTTTCTGGAGACTCGCGGACTGTTTCGAGGCGATAATTGGCGCCATCTATCTCGATGGAGGGATGGAGAGCGTGAGGGATGCTCTTGACAACATAGATTTCTTCAACAAGGCCAAAAATAGAACATGATGGAACAGGGCAACCGCATGTAGTAGTTTCTCATCCGGATTCACTTTAGAGGGGAATCGGAAAAAGCATTATCTCCTGACGAGGAGGGTGGCTCTGGCGAAGGAATAAGATGGAGACACCGAGCAAAGCCGGTCTAATCGCAGGGATAGGTGGTTTATTACTTATTTGTGCGCTGGGTCATTTCAAGTATGAGCACGGAGTGGTCCGAATGACCCTCTAGCCTCGGCTCATGAGAATAGTGGACATCGATCACTTCCAATCTTAATCTCGGAGATGAAAACGCATTGTCAAGTCGGAAACCGTTGCTATCATTACTATACCAAGTATATTCTCTCTTCTCAGGGTTTCGCACTCTCCAGGCATCAGTCCAACCCTTGCTTATGAGCTCATCCATGTAATTCGAGAATACAAACGGAGTTCCTTGCGCGTCCTGCTTGAGACCTGTATTGAAATCTCCCAGTATCAAGGCACGTTCATTCTTCAAGTCTTCTGCGTATGCCAGAATGGATTTCCAGAAGGCTGCCTTATCCTTCTTCTCACTCGCTCCCGGTATGTGAACACAAAGTAGACGAAAATCGCCACTGGGGACGAAGAGATCTAACCATCTGTGCCGCAGATCAGGAGTGATATGATTTATCGGAATCTGTCTGATTTCTTCTTTCGAAGCTACGAGAATGCCGTTGGTCCTTGGCATGGGGTTAGAAGTGATGATGTTCTTAAGTCCTTTTTGAGCAAGACCCTGTCTTATGATTTCCTCAGAATTGCAGCGGAACTCAGTCAATACTGCAATATCCGTATCGAGTCGACCTATGGAATCAATTATACCAGGTATCCTCTTCCTTGAGCCTCCGTGCCTAATATTCCATTCGATAATTCTCAATGGAGCCCCCCATGATTCCAGAATGCTATCTCCATTCAAATACATCTAGAAAAGTCTTATCTCACAGTGCTTTCTAACGAGCGCCCTTAAGATGCCTACCAGTCACGATCTCATGTGTTTGGGAGCCCATAAGATCAAGAACCTTCGATGGCAATTCCCTGGGAGATGGATCTTGATCTTGAATTACCAAATACTCTGGGATACAGGAGCCATTCGCAGCAAGCCCGCATCTTCTCAGAATCATGGATAGAGCGCGAGATGTATTGTCCATCCTGTTCTTCCAACAATTTAGATCCTCTTCCACACGGTACGAAGGTCATCGACTTCAAATGCGACAGTTGCGAAGAGCAATATCAAGTCAAGAGCACATCAAGGCCAGTGCGCAACAGGATCATGGACTCGGAATATCACACGATGATGAATGCGATTCGGAATGATCTCTCCCCAAACCTCATGCTCCTTCACTACTCGAAAGAATACTGGAAGGTCCAGGACCTCCTCCTCATCCCTCGTCATCTTATCGTCCCTTCTGTAATTGAAAAACGTAATCCTCTTAGTCCAGGCGCAAGAAGGGCTGGATGGACAGGGTGCAACATCCTACTGACAAACATTCCATCAACTGGAAGGATATTCGCGATAGAAAATTCGATGGCACATCATCCTGACATAGTCAGGAGAGAATGGGCAGAGTTACGATTCATAGGTGCAATGGAGTCCGAGAACAGAGGTTGGCTGGTTGATATTCTGAGATGCGTCCAATCTCTTAATCAGAACCGCTTCACACTTCAAGAGATTTACACTCAATTCGAAGACGAACTGTCAAGACTCCATCCTCAGAACAAGAATATACGGCCGAAGATACGGCAGCAGCTGCAAATTCTTAGGGATAAGGGGCAGATAAGATTCGTTGGCAAAGGCATCTATGAGAAATGAATGCTCAAAAATACTTTTGGAGCATCGTCCTGACATTTGAATTTGGATGGGTGATCTATCTCCTGGCTAAGACAGGGGCGATTTTATAAGACTAGGCCTCACCGCAGCCACAAATATATCTTGCAGTTGTTTCATCCACTTAGAGGTGGTTGGAGATTGAGTCAAGTTCTCTACAATTATGCGCTTGTTAAGTCCTTCAGGGATTTAGGGGGGGATTACATTGATGCCTTCATCCCGTTTGCTTTAAGAACTTTAAACAACCAGAAGTATTTTTCAAAAGATTATATTCAACATCAATTGCGAATGAAAAGATTGAACGTTCCTATTGAAGTCATAAGAAGTATGATGAAGCGCTCCAAACGAAGAGGGCTTGTTGAAGAAGCTAATCAGGAATATAAATTAACGAGTGAAGGAAACGTTTTTGTTAATGAATTGGAAGCAGAAGAAATCGTTGAAAAAAGGATTGAGTCTTTGGTTGATAGTTTATTCAATTACCTTTTAAAACAAAAATATTCAATTTCGAAAACTGGAACATCTGATTCTTTGGAGATTTTCATCAATAAAAATCTTGAGCCCCTAATATTCTTTATGCAACCAGAACAACCGTGTGAATTAAAACTTGAAATTTCAGATGAACTAGAAACACTCATCGGATCCTACCTGGTATACATTTCACAAAACGAACCGCCAATGTATGAAATCTTCAAAGAGATGGTCTTCGGTTCCATTATTTCTGCTACATTGTTCTCGAAGACTCCGTCAGATATTATCGATCTAGAAAAGAAAAATTTCGAATCTTGCAGAGTATACCTAGATACAAATTTCATATTATCTCTACTGGAATTTAGACCGAAGTCTGAAGTTAAGCCAGCAAAAGAATTATTTGAGATTCTAAAGAATTATGGATTAGATATAAGAGTATTTGATTTCACGGTTACTGAGATAACTGGCGTTATGAAAGGTTACATTAAAAATAGACATTTTTATTCTGAAAAGATCAAAGTAGATAGCATATACAGCTTCTTAAAACAAAAAGGAATCAGTAAGACAGATGCTGAAGAGTTCATCATTCGAATCGAGAGCATTCTTTCAAATAAAGGGATCAAAATCGAATGGGCGACACAGGTAGTTCTCAATGAAGTCGTACCCAAAAATAAAAAGTTGTATGATTTATTGTATACATATAAGCCCGAACAGGATCTAGTTCGACACAATCACGATTACGCTGCGATTGAGAAAATCAGAGAATATAGAGTCAGACCAAAAAGGAGAATTGAGACGTGCCAAGCATTCTTCCTTACATCTGATGGAAGATTGAGTCGTTATAATTTCAAGGAATGGGGGCATTGTTCAGACAGTACAGTGCCTGAAATAATTCCTGATAGATTGCTTACTAATATTCTTTGGTTGAAGAATCCCTCTTCAGATATCCCCTTAAAATCAATAATCGCGGTGCACTCAAATAGTAAATTCGTTAAAAAGACTGTTTGGAATAGATTCTATGATATCATTCAGAAAATGAGGGAAGAGGGTCGAATAACAGAAACGAATGTTGCGATGTTACTCTATCGTGGCCATATAGAAGATGTTCTTGTTGAAATGAATGAAGAAGATTTAAGCAGAATCACTGAACCTTTTGTATTTGGGGAAATTGAAAAGGCCACAGAAAAATTCGGAGAGGAAATCGATAAACATAAGAAAGAAGCCGAAATTTCGAAAAAAGCAGTAGAGCAACTGGCTGTTGAAAAGAAAATCGCAGAAGAAAAAACTAAGGAAATTGAAACAGAATTAATTCGACAAAACCACGACTTCATTTCTCATCTTAGCAGGCAACTGAATGAAAGGGAAAAAGAGACTGAGAAAAAGCTTTTCGATCGATTTGAAAAATTAAAAGAAGATAAACGGGCAATGTCTGAAAGAGACAGCAAGAGAATCGCCCTTGTTGTATCATTGATTATTATTGGGTGTTTTATTATTGTGGCTTATTACTTCTATAGATTCCTTGAGAGTTCGAACATTGATGCAACGACGAAATCATTCATTGAATTGCTCATGTCAGGTTTCTTAGTACTGGTTTCAGTCGGGATCTGGAAATTGCTCAAGGATATAATAAAAACGAAAATGTTCAATCATTTATACCTTAAGAGGATAAGAGAAATCGAATTCCTACAGCAGCCTCTTGATAAGCAATAGACGGGGCACATGGCTGATCTTCGCTGAATTCTTCATTATTATCTCCTGGACCTAAGTCAATGCTCCCATTAAGAGGGGGCATCCATATTCATATGGAAAAAGTGGTAGGAAAAAGTCTTTTCTCCTAGCGACAGAAAGACTGAGGCGAGTGAAAAAGGCCTCAATATCCTGAAATACCCGAGAAGTCGAGAACGAAGGTCATGAGGGCTTTTAATCAAGTCGATGGCGCGGCTTCGCTAATGGATGCGTGGAGAGTCCATTCCGACATGGCGAGAAAGAGATCACATGAGCCTATGCATGACTCCGGCAGAGGCGGCGGGATTGCCAAAATTAAACGGTTTTCGGTGGCATGAATTATTGAAAATTGCCTCTTCAAAAGATAATTAGACCTAAAGAGAATCTGAAAATATAATAATACTAAGATAAACTACAAAATCGACTTAAAATGTGCAAAAATATCCATATAGGGGGTTTCATAAAGCATCTTCAAATTCATTGAAAAATCAATAAAAATCGTCAAAACCAAAAGAGTTAAATCAAATCATGGTGTTAGAATCTATGAGAATATGAAGAGCCAAGTGGCAGCTGGCTCTTAAAAAGAAGGTAGGGCTGATTGTAAACATAAAATACAATCAGAATATATCTGGAAAAGAAGCGGTAGGGCCGGGATTTGAACCCGGGGCCACGTGTCCGCGTGAGCCCGATCATAAGTCGGGCGCCTTGGGCCGATCTGAGCTACCCTACCGATAGGATTTTTTCTTTTCTTCTCGATGTGCATCTGTATAGTTCACGTTCTGCAGACTCTATAAACGTTTCGTGCGATTGGGGGGAAATTCTCGAAAAAATAAAAATCACACACGATAGGGTAAGCGCGCTTATAGCGTAGCTATAAGCGCGCTGTAAGTATCAATGCGGCACACATCAATTAATTCTTTAAACAGATCGTGTACCTCTTTCTTCTTTGGAAATTGAATGTGTCAAAATTATTTAAAAAAACACTTATCAAGTATCCTGAATTTCTCCGGTTCCATTATTGTACTGACTTTCGCGCGACTGAGCATTTTTCCTGGCTAACGACATCGACCTGTCAGTTGTATTTGAACCCTCCATGACAAAAACTGTCCAGTAAGCAGCTCACTAGGAAGGTGTTTTACCCGAAGTACCAAAAAGGCTCTGATTCTTTTTTGTACTTGACTTACTGGCTAGTCGGAGATTCAAATCCCTCTGCTCCCACTCTCAAGCAAAGTCAGCAAAGACTTCCATGGGCGGAATAATTCTCCCATTAACACAGAAGAATTGTTCCTTACTCAGCTTACAAAATCATGCTCCTAATGCTTTGGGAGCATAATTATTGGACATTTACTGCTCGATATTGATGAAAAATCATATCAGTAAAGTCGTGTAACTTATCTCGATCATCTATTAAGGTAAATAGACTAGATGAGTCGA
>Ga0315284_10002070_pt1 | contig 28771 bp, 29 predicted proteins | sample YL17G09_16_MG_FD_203696 | JGI IMG/M metagenome (GOLD analysis project Ga0315284, IMG submission 203696) | Sediment microbial communities from Yellowstone Lake, YNP, Wyoming, USA - YL17G09_16 | ecosystem: Environmental > Aquatic > Freshwater > Lake > Sediment | place: USA: Wyoming | collected...
AGCAGACCGAGGATGATGACGGCGGCAACCAGCGTCCGAATGAGGGTTTCGCGATCCACGATGCCCCTATCGCTCGAAAGGCTTGCTTGAAACCGCAAAGAACGCAAAGCCCGCAAAGATGTTTTTTCAAACGGACTACCTGCTGTGCTTTGCGCTCTTTGCGGCCTTTGCGGTTCAATTCACGCCTACCGGCCTTCGGCCAGGCGGTTCGCCAGGAACTCGTCCAGTTCGCCCACCGCCAGGATTTTGTCCATGGTCTTGCGGTAGTCGTACGGCACGCGGTGCCATCGGACGTCGCGCCCGTCGAGCGTCACGTAGCAGGCCCGCGGGTCGAGGTCGCGCGGCTGGCCGACGCTGCCGACGTTGATCAGGGCTCGTTCCTGGCTGATGGCGTACCGGTGGCCCACCTGGGCGGGCGTCAGGAACTCGTACGTCTCGCGGAACAGCCCCGGCAGGTGCGTGTGGCCGGCGAAGCAGACGCCCTGGATCAGGTCGAAGGCGGCCATAAGTTTCGGCAGGTTGATCTCCGCCTCGTCCGGGAAGAGGTAGTCGTGCATCGGATGGCGGGGCGAGCCGTGGACGTAGAGGATGCCGTCGGTCCGGCGAATGGAGTCCATGGTGGCGAGGAACTCCCAGCGCCGCCTCCGCAGGGCCTCGTCCGGCTCGTCCTCCAGGACCCGCCGGGTCCAGAAGACGGCCCGTTCGGCGGCGGTGTTGAACCCCAGCGGTTCGATGAACACCGCGTGATCGTGGTTCCCCATGATCGTAAAACCGAATTCCATCACGCGGTCCATGCACGCCTTCGGGTCCGGCCCGTACCCGACGACGTCGCCCAGGCAATAGATGGCCTCGCACCCCTTGCCGGCGATGTCGGCGCAGACGGCGTCGAGCGCCTCGATGTTCGAGTGGATGTCGCTGACCAAGGCAATCATGGCACTATCCTAAAAACAATATCCAACAAGCAACACTCAATGCTCAACACCCAGGGCCGCGCGATGGGCGGGCCTTGATCGTTGGATGTCGGGCGTTGGCTATTGAGTGTTGTTGTCTAGTGTGAAGGGCCGGCCCGTACGGGCCGCGGTCAGCCCCCCTTGGGACCGTTCCTGGCGGGCGGTTTCTCCGCCTCGTCGATGATCATCACGGGAATGTCGTCCCGGATGGGATACCGGAGGCCGCAGTCGGGGTTCTGGCAGACCAGAGAGTCCCCCTGGTGCAAGACCTTCGTCTTGCAGGCCGGGCAAACAAGGACCTTGAGCAATGGCTCGTCGATCACGGCTCGCTCCTCGGCGCCCCTCGGCCCGGGGCCCGCCCGTCCTCTGTCCATGCAAGCCGCGCCAGTTTAGGCCGAATGGGCGACAAGTCAACGCTTTTTCACGATGCGCTCGCCGCCGACCGAGCGGCGACCGGAAGGTCGCCGTGGCGCCGTGCCGGGGGAAAGCCCATCGCTTCGGCGTTGCGTGGCCGCCCGGCGGCGTTACAATGAGCCCATGCGCCTGCTTGCGATCGAGACATCCGGCCCGCAGGGCGGCATCGCCCTCTCGGAGGACGCAGCGCCCATCGAGGAGGTCCGCCTGGCCGAGGGCATGCGCCACGGCCGCTCTCTTCTCGCTGCCGCCAAGGCCGCCTGCGAGCGGGCCCATTGGGACCCGCGCGACATCGGCCTGGTGGCCGTCAGCATCGGCCCGGGCTCGTTCACCGGCCTTCGCATCGCCGTCATCGTGGCGAAGTTCATCGCCTGGGACAGCACCGGCACCGCCGCCGCAGAGCAGGTGAGCAGCGGATCAGGCGAACAGGTGAAACGGCAAGGCCCGGTCCTCGCTGCTCACCTGCGGTCGCCTGCTCACCTGTTCGCCTGTTCAGGCGGCGCCCGCATCGTCGCCGTGCCGACGCTCCGCGCCCTGGCTGAAAACGCCCCCCCCGCCGCCGAACGGGTCGCGTGCATCCTGGACGCGAAGCGCGGCGGGCTGTACGCGAGCGTTTTCGAGCGGCAGGACGGCCGCCTCGTCGAGACACTCGGCCCGGCGCTCCTCGAGCCCGAGGCGTTTGCCGCACAGATCGCGCGGCCGGCGCTGGTGCTGGGGCGCGGCATCCTGAAGGCGCGGCCGGCGCTCGGCGGCCTCGACCTTGCCCCGGAGGACCTGTGGGACCCGCGGTCGGCCGCCGTCGCACGCCTGGCCTGGCCGATGCACGAGCGCGGCGAGTACGCCGACCCGCTGCGCCTGGAGCCGATCTACATCCGCCGGCCCGAGGCCGAAGAGATCTGGGAGCGCCGCATCGCCTGTCAGCCGGGCCAGGACCCGGCCTGATCGCCGCATTCGCAGAGGGATGCCGAATGCAACAAGTCATAGAAATGAAGATGAAATGTTCCATCGGTGGATGGCCGGGGCTGGTGGCGATCGTGGCGATTGCCGCAGCCTGCCTCGCCTGGGGATGGGCGCCGACGGTCCGGTGCCTTTCAAGTGCCAGTGCGTGGCGTATCGCGGCTACCGCGGCAGCCTTGTTGGTTGCCGGCATAGTCTCTGGCATGTTCCTTTTAGGACCGCAAGAGCTGAGACACGAGATCGTTCGCCACTGGGCGTTCCGCGACTACGCTGTGGCCTTGGCTTCGAACGTCTTATGGACCTTTGTCGTCACCGGCGCAACGGTAGCGGTATTCCTGCGGATGGACGTCTTCTCGAGCAAGGGGCGGGCCAGACGGCTGACCTTCGGCTTTGGCGTTTGCTGTGTCGCCTACTTGCTGGCATCGCTCGTGTATATTCTGCTGATGCCGCAAATCCAAGAGTAGCAATAGGCGATTCCGGGGGAGTTGAGTATCGCGTCTGGGAGAGTTCCGGGGACGCGGTACGTGATTCGCCGGGCGCAGCGAGGCACGGCCGCGCCGAGCCCACTCTTGACTTTAATCCGCCCATCGCCCCGCCAACATTGACCCGCAGGTCGTCGGCGGGTATACTCACACCAGAGGCGCTGACGTGAAGCGCAGGACCCTTTTTTAGCGGTCGCGGCTTGCGCCGCGCACGGTTAAGCGGCAAGCCGCGCCGCTTGCGGCTTTGCCGTGCGCCGGCAAAGCCGGCGGCGCTAAGAGGCCCCGCGATGCGGCGGGGCGTTTGTGTCCATGGACCTCGATCGAACCCTCGCCAAGCCGTTCGACGGACGCCTGATCTCGGAGGAGGAGGCGGCGGGGCTGCTGCGCCTTTTGCCGGCGGAGCGACGGCCCGTCTACGAGGCCGCCAACCGGCTGCGGCAGGAACTCTGCGGCAACCGCGTCTCCTGGGTCTATAACCGCAACATCAACTTCACGAACGCCTGCTCGGCGGCATGCCTCTTCTGCGCCTACCGCACCGAGCCGGGCGACGCGGGCGCGTTCGTCATGACGCCCCGGGAAGTCGTCGCCCTCGCCGGCCGCACCCCCGGCATCGACGAGGTCTGCATGGTCGGGGGCCTGAACCCGGCAGTCACGTTTGACGACGTGTGCGCCCTCATCGCCGCCGTGCACGAGGCATACCCGCATATCCATATTCATGCCCTTAGCCCGATGGAGGTTGACTGGTACGCCGGGCGGGCGGGCCTCTCCGTCCAGGACGCCTTCCGGCGGCTCCTCGATGCGGGGTACGGCAGCCTGTGCGGGACGGCCGCCGAGATCCTGGTGGACGAGGTCCGGCGCGTCATCTGCCCGGCCAAACTCTCGACCGCCCGGTGGGTCGAGGTCGTCCGGGCGGCCCACGAACTCGGCATCCGAAGCACCTCGACCATCCTCATCGGCCACATCGAGCGGCCCGAGCACGTGGCGCGGCACCTCGGGGTCCTGCGCGACCTCCAGGCCGAGACCGGCGGCATCACCGAGTACATCCCGCTCGTCTTCGTCCCCTACCGGACGCCGCTCGCCCGGACCCACGGCATCGCCGAGATGATGCCGAAGGAGGACGTCTTCCTCCATTACGCGGTAGCGCGGCTGTTCTTCGGGCGGCTCATTCCGAACGTCCAGGTCTCGTGGGTGAAACTCGGCCTGGAGGCGGCCGTCGAGAGTTTCAACTATGGAGTGAACGACATGGGCGGGACGCTCCTGGCGGAGAGCATCACGCGCGCCGCCGGCGGCACGCACGGCGAGGCGCTCAGCCCGCGCCAGATGACCGCCGCCATCCGCCGCGCCGGCCGCATCCCCGTGCGGCGGGATACGCTGTATCATTACCTGGACGCAACGGTCGGGATACGGTAGAAGAAAAGATGTGTTTAGCCGCCGCGCTCGCGCGGCGCGTTTTGTACAAAACCACCGGCAGGCACGATTACGACCGGCAAGCCGGTCGGCGAAACACCGGACGCGGCAGGCACGGGCCACAATCATGACCATGCGCGCGGCGATTATCGGCGACGGGGCGATGGGGACCTTAAGCGCGCTCCTCTTAGAGTCCAAGGGCATCCGGCCGCGCATCTGGTCGGCCTTCGAGGAGCACGTCGAGGCCATCCGCCGCGACGGTGAGAACAAGCGGTTCCTGCCGGGCTTTGCGCTGCCGGCGGACCTGGTGGTTTCGACCGATGCGGCCGAGGTGGCCGAGGGGGCGGACCTGGTGGTCGTCGCGGTCCCGACGAAGCACCTCAGGGGCGTGCTCGAACGGGTGCGCGGTGATCTGGCGCGGGCCGGCGCGACGCCGGGCGCCAAGGCGCCCTTCTATGTCTCGGTCATCAAGGGCATCGAGCGCGAGACGCTCCTTCGGCCGAGCCAGGTGATCGCCGATGTCCTGGGGCCGCGGCCGCTGGCGGTCCTCTCGGGGCCGTGCCTGTCGCGCGAGGTGGCCGCGCGCCTGCCGGCGACGGTCGTCGTCGCCTCGAGTGAGGCGGGCGTGGCCGAGCGGGCCCAGGAGGCCTTCACGACGCCCTGGTTCCGCGTGTACACGAACTCCGACCCGGTCGGCGTGGAACTCGGCGGGGCTTTGAAGAACGTGGTCGCCATCGCCGCCGGCATCTGCGACGGCCTCGAACTCGGGTCGAACGCCAAGGCCGCGCTCGTAACGCGCGGCCTGGTAGAGATCACGCGGCTGGGCGTCGCGATGGGCGCACGGGCCGAAACGTTCGCCGGCTTGGCGGGCATGGGCGACCTCGTCACCACCTGCATCTCCGACCTGAGCCGCAACCATCATGTCGGCCGCGAGATCGGGCGGGGCCGGTCGCTGGCCGAGGTGCTCCGCGACTTCGGCCGCATCGAGGCCGAGGGCGTCGAGACGACCGCGAGCGCCGTCGCCCTGGCCGCGCGATACGGCGTGGAAATGCCGATCACGCAGGAAGTTTTCGAGGTGCTGTTCCGCGGCAAGCCGCCGCCCGACGCGCTGGTGGACCTGATGCGCCGCCGCCCGAAGCCGGAGCGGCGAATGGATTAGCCCCCCCGTGATTGCCCCGGGTGTATTCACCCGGGGCGAACCGGTTCGCCCCCGGTGAATACACCGGGGGCATAGGCCGGGGGGCCCAACGCCCCGCCACAGCGGTGGCGGGGGCAAGGGCAAGCCGGTGAACTGGACTTCCGACCAGATGGCGCTGTTCGCGGCGCTCGGCCTCGTGGCGCTCGGCGTGGTATTCGTCCTGATGGCGGTGGTGCGGTACCTGGCGCATCGGGCGACCGAAAAGCCGGCCCCGACGCGCGGCCTCGACCTGGGTCGGCTCGAGCGGCAACTGGCGGCGGGCGAAATCAGCCGCGAGGAGTTCGAGGCGATCCGCCGCAAAGTCGCGGGCGCCGGGCCGGCGGGCCGAACCGGGCCTGCCGCCGCAGAAAACCCCGCTTCGCCCGCAACTCAAACGGACTCTGGACTCGGGGGGGCCGACCGACCGATAATGGATGACGGGGAGGCGGGCCGCGAGCCGCAAAGGAGCAGCGAGGATGGCCAAGACCGGTAGCTCTTCGGGCGAGGGCGGCAGCGCCACGTGCAGTTTCTGCGGCAAGAACTACCGCGACGCGGGGCCGCTGGTCGAGGGGCGCGACGGCGCCTTCATCTGCTCGGAGTGCGTCCACCTGTGCCACTCGATCGTCCAGCAGGAACACCGCCGCCTCCGCATGAGCCGCACCACCCTCGGCCACATCCCCACGCCGCGCGAGGTCAAGGACTTCCTCGACCTCTACGTCATCGGCCAGGAGCGGGCGAAGAAGGCCGTGTCGGTGGCCGTCCACAACCATTACAAGCGCCTGAGCGTCAGCGAGGCGGGCGACGACGACGTCGAGATCGAGAAGTCGAACCTCCTCTTGATCGGGCCGACGGGGTGCGGCAAGACCCTGGTGGCCCGGAGCCTGGCGAAGATCCTGAACGTCCCGTTCGCCATCGGCGACGCGACCACCCTGACGGAGGCCGGGTACGTCGGCGAGGACGTCGAAAACCTGCTGCTGAAACTCTTGCAGGCGGCCGACTACGACCTGGAGTCGGCGCAGCAAGGTATTATTTATATTGATGAGATCGATAAGATCGGCCGCACCACCCAGAACGTCTCGATCACGCGCGACGTCTCCGGCGAGGGCGTCCAGCAGGCGCTCCTGAAGATGCTCGAGGGCACGATCGCCAACATCCCGCCCCAGGGCGGACGCAAGCACCCCGAGCAGCAGTACATCCAGATGGACACGACGAACATCCTGTTCATCTGCGGCGGGACGTTCGAGCGGCTCGACGAGATCATCGCGCGGCGGATCGGGCAGAGCCTCATCGGCTTTGCGGAGGGCCGGCACGAGACGGGCGACCGCCTCCAGCGACAGCGCGAGGTCCTCGCCCAGGTGGTCCCGGAGGACCTCATCACGTTCGGCATGATCCCCGAGATGGTCGGCCGCCTGCCGATCATCACCCCGCTGATGCCCCTCGACGAGGACGCCCTCTGCCGCATCCTCACCGAGCCCCGGAACGCCCTCGCCAAGCAGTACCAGAAGTTCTTCGAACTGGAGGACTCGCTTCTGGAATTCACGGAGGACGCGCTTCGCGAGATCGCCCACAAGGCGATGGAGCGGAACACCGGGGCCCGGGCCCTACGGGCGATCGTCGAGAACCTGATGCTCGACCCGCTCTTCGAACTCCCGAACCGCGAGAAGGGCCTTCTGTACACCGTCACGGCCCAGGTGGTGCGCGGCGAGGCCGACCTGCTGAAGGAAGCCAAGCGCAAGCGCGAAAGCGCGTGACGCGCCGCACGGCGCAAGCCCGCGCCACCCAGAATGCCGGAATCCGGATTCCGGAGTCCGGAATGCAGAACCCCTACCCGATTCGCCAGTTTCTTCGTCTCGTCGAGCGGCAGAACATCCAGTTGAAGCAGGAAACGCCGCTGTTTATTCCGCGTTCCGCGTTCCGCGTTCCGCGTTCGTGTCGGGCTCCAGGTCAATCGCCGCGGCCTCTTCGTCGCAATCGGGGAACTTCGGACACTTGATGCAGTCGCCCCAGATCTTGTGCGGCAATTCCTCTCTCGGGACACAGTGGAAGTGTTGGCCCTTGAAGAACTTGGCGTTGGCCGTCAGGGCGAAGACCCGCCGCACGCCGATCCGCCGCGCCTCCGTCAGGCACGCCTCGACAAGCCGGCGGCCGATCCCGCGGCGCTGGTACTCCGGCGCGACGCCCAGGCTCCGGATCTCGGCCAAGTTTTCCCAGGCGATCACCAGGGCGGCGCACCCCACGACCCGGCCGTCGGCCTCGGCCACCTCGAAGTCGCGGAGCGATTCGTACAGTTCCGCCCGGCTGCGCGGCAGCATGATCTCCTGGTGGCTCCACTCGGTGATCATCCGGTGGATCGACTCGACGTCGCCCATCCGGGCCTTGCGGATCACGACCTCGGCGGACGCCGGCTTGCCCTTGGCTTTCTTCATGGTGCACCATGGTAAGTGCGGCGGCACGCGGCGTCAAGCGCCAGGATGGGCGCCGCGGCCCGGATGGAAACCGGCTTGCGTCCCCCGCGGCTGCGCCCTATCCTGGTGCGGCGTGGACCCCGTCCGGCGAAAGGGAGACCGCATGCAATATCGCATCCTCGGATCAACCGGTTGGAAGATCTCGGCCATCGGCCTCGGCACGTGGAACATCGGCGGCCAGTGGGGCCCCGTCTCCCGGGAGGACGCCCTGGCTACCGTCGGCGCCGCCGTCGACGCCGGGATCAACCTCATCGACACCGCCGACGCCTACGGCGAACCCCCCGGCCTGTCGGAGGAACTCCTCGGCGAGGCCCTGCGCGGCCGGCGCGCGAACCTCTACATCGCCACGAAGGTCGGCAACTACGCCCGCCGATCCGGCCACCCCCTCGCGTTCGACACGCCCGATCACGTCCGGCTCTGCTGCGACGCCAGCCTCGGCCGCATGAAGATCGACACCATCGACCTCTACCAGTGCCACATGGGGGACCTCGAAGAGCCCGGCGTCTTCCTCGAGGCGTTCGACCGCTTGAAGGCCGCCGGCAAGATCCGCGCGTTCGGCGTCTCGACGAACAGCCTGAAAGTGGCCCAGGCGTTCGACTCAGGCGGGGGCCTCGCCGCCGTCCAGGTCAACTACAGCCTCCTGGGGCGCGGGGCCGAGAAGAACCTCCTCCCCTGGTGCCGCGAGCGGAACATCGGCGTCCTGGTGCGCGGGCCGCTCGCCAAGGGGATCCTGGCGGGCAAGTACGGCCGCGATTCCAGGTTCGGCGATTCGGTCCGAAGCGGCTGGAACGACAAGAACCGCAAGGAGTACCTCGCGATGGTCGAGAAGGTCGAGACCCTGCGGTTCCTGGAGGCGAAGGGCCGGACGATGGCCCAAGCCGCGCTCGCCTGGATCTTGTCGAACCCGGCGATCACATGCCCGATCCCCGGCGCGAAGAGCCCCGACCAGGCCCGCGCCAACGCCGCCGCGGCCGACGTGAACCTCGCGCCCGAGGAAATCGCGAAGGCCAACCAGATTACGGCTTAAGAGGAATCGCGCCGCGCGAGCGCGGCGGCGAAACAATGCCGGCCGGGCGACACCCGCGTTTCGCCGGCCCGCTTTCAGCCTTCGCAGCCGAAGCGGCTGCTTCGGCGAAGTAGGCTGCGGGCCGCGCATCCAAACCTACTCGACTTTCGCGGCCTCGACGCCGAGCGCGCCGAGCATTTCCTGTGCGACAAGGCGGTTGCCGGCCTCGATGAGGTGGACGCCGTCGCGCGTGAGGATCCCGCTCGCCTTGTTCTCCTTGTTGTTGGCCTTCTCGAACGCGAGGAAGGCCTTCCGAAGGTCGAGCAGTTGGGTGTGGGTCTCGCGGGCAACCTTGCGGCTGATGTCGGAATACTCGTCCAGCATCGCGTCGCGCGGGTTCGTGCCGTCGGGCTTCTCGCCGATGACGGTCGGCGTGCAGAGGATGACCCGGGCGCCGGCGGCCGTGATGCGGGCGATGATGTCCTTCAGTCCCTCCTCGTAAGGCCCCTTCTCCGTGCCCTTGCTCTTGGGCGGGTTCCAGTGCCAGACGTCGTTGATGCCGATGTAGATAAAGACGATGGTGGGCTTCTTGTCGAGGACGTCCTTCTGAAGGCGTTTCTGGAGGTCGGGCACCTTGTTACCGCTGATGCCCGCGCCGATGCACTCGATGCCGAGGTCGGCCCGATTCTTCGCCAGGTCGGCCTGGATGATCGTGATGAACCCGCTCGGGCCGACGGCCCCGGCGGTGATGGAGTCGCCCAGGAAGACGATCCGATCGCCCTTCTTGAGCGGAACGACCCCGGAGGCCCCACCCGAGCCGGATTTCGAAACGGCCCAGGCCGTCCCAATGGCGGCCAGCAAAATCACAAGAACAAGCGCGGCAGCGAAACTCGGTCGGCGTGACATGCTCAGGTTCTCCTTGTCGGCCTGCAGGTCCGCCCCCCGGCGGCTGCGATGAACCCCCTATCGCTTATAGAACCCCGCGAGCGCCGGCCTCGGCCCGGCGCAAAAAACGCCCGGCGCAAAAGACACCCGGCGCAAAAAACGCCCGGGGACTGCAGGCCGCCGGGCGCATGCCCCGCTGAAGGCGCTTCAGCAACTTTGTCGGCCGAAGCCCCCATGGGCCGCCAGTGGAAAACCCGCGGCGCAAAAAAAGGCGGACCGTTCGTCCGCCGTCAAAGGTCCAATCGGCCCTCCAGGGGCCGCCCTCGCTACCAGCCGATCCGCATGGCGAACCGGCCCGTGCCAAACGCCAGCAGGCCACGGTTCGAGAAATAGAAATGCGACGGGACGCGCGGCCCGTAGACCCAACTGGAAGCAAGGCCGCTCCGGAAGGCCCGCGACGCGCCCCAGTACCCGGCGGAGACCGCGCCCTCTGAAAAGGACGAGCCGCCCGCGGCGGAGAACGAACCGGAGTACGGTGCAGTCAGTGCCCGCCCGCCCCACCACGAGGAGTCGCCGAAGGACGCCGCCGCCGAACTCCCATGCGGGACCCAGTAGGCCTCGGCGTCGTCCCAGGCCGCGCTTGCGTATCCCGGCTCCGGCGAATAGGGGATGTAACAGGCGGCGCCGCCGGGCAACTCGTAAACGACAACGACCCTGGCCTGCTCGCGCTGCCTGGCGTCTTGTGCCTTGAGGAACGCCCTGGCGGCCGCGCCCGTGTAATACTCCGCGCAAGCGGGCGTCTGGATGAGGAAACTCCCGCCCCAGACCGCCGCCAGGATCACCAGAAGCCGTGCCGCCGCCTTCATGCCGCGCTCCTCCCACTCGCCTGATTATACGGGAAGGGCGCGCCGGTTCCACCGCGTTTTTCTTTGCCGGGGCGAAGGCACAGAAAAGAAGGGGCGAGCCTGGGGGCTCGCCCCGAATCCTGGCGCTTGATCGTCGCCTCAGCCCGTCACCACCGGAAATACACCGTCGCGCCGAACCTCGGCACCACCGGAACCACCGGCGCTACGCGGTAGTAAGTCGGCGCCGGCTGGACCACATACGCCGGCCGGATCACATAGGCCGGCGGGCCATAGTACACCGGCGGAGCAGCGTACGCCTGCGGATACGGATACGCCGGGTAACACACAGGCGGACCGTAGGGAACGCCGTAGGCCGGCACGTAGACGGAGTGCCGCCACGGCAGGGCCGGGCCATAGAACGGCGTCCCGAGTGAGAAACTGATGCCGCCGCCCCAGCGGCCGGCCTGTGCGGGCGCCGCCAACAGCAACAGCCCGAGCGAAACGACCATCGCGCCAGCGACCAGTTTGGTTGGTGTTTTCATTGTCGATCCCCTAAAAGCCACCCTCTCGACCTTCTTACCTAATAGTAGCCGGTTCCCGCGATTTGTCCAGTGACCTAGACGCGGGAAGGGCAAGGTTTATTCAGCCGGACTCCGGAAAACCCTGCGCGCCAGGCGACCGCTCGACCTGGCGGACCCATCGGACGAGGCCGCTGAAGTACCCCTCCGGGTCCGGGTCGAACTCCAAGGTGTGGTGCCCGCCGCGATGAACGATGATCTTCAGCCGGTCAGCCGGCATGCCCGCCAGGAGCGCCCGCGTCGCCTCGTTGTCAATGATGCGGTCATGCTCGGCCAGCACCAGGAGCGTCGGCAGCCGGACAGACCTGGCCGCGCGGCGGGCCAGACGATCGAGGCGCCGGCTCTCGAACAGAAAGCGGGCCGTCACCTCGTGCAGGCTCAGTGGGTCCTCGGCGATGTATCGGATCCGCTCGGGGTTCTCCGTGAAAAGGTGCGGGTCGGCCAGCGGGACCTCGAACCGCTCGAGCGCCCGCCCCACCGCCACGCACCAGCCGATCCGGACCTTGCGCCCAAACGGCAGGTCCACCTGCGGGATGATGCCTGGAGCCCCAAGGATCAGGCTCCGGTAAAGGTCGGGCCGGTGGCGGGCGCACGCCAGCGCGAGTTTCCCGCCCCAACTGACACCCATGAGGTGGACGCGGCGTGCGCCGGTCTCGCGGCGGGCGACCTCGGCTGCGGCGGCCACGTCCTGGAGCCACACGGCGGCCCGCGTCACGTGGCCCCGCTCGTGGGCCGTGTCGGTTCCGCTGCCGCGCCGCTCGATCTGGTAGACGCTGACGCCGGCCTCCTCGGCCAGGCGGCGGCTCGACGCCTCGTACCAGCCGCTGTGGCTCTGGATGCCATGAAGGTAGACGAGCGCACCGGCGCCCTCGGCCGCGCGCCAGACGCGCATCGGCAGCCGGCTTCCGTCCGGCGCTTCGTAGGAGCGATCCTCGGACTCGACCATGGCGGCGACGTTAGCCCGGCCCGCGCAGCGAATCAAGGCAAAACGGCGGGACCACCGACGAGAGGAGCCGGCAAACGTCGTGAAAAGTTGTTGCGCGGCGGGTACGGAGACCCACCGCGCAAAACTTATGTGAACTCGCTTAGGCCCCTGCGGCAACCAGTTCGCAGTGGCTCTTGAGTTGCGAGATGAACGCCTTGACGCAGTCCGGGGCGAAATGGGTGCCCGAACAGCGGACGAGTTCTTCCATGGCCTCCTCGGGGGCCCGAGGCGGCCGGTACGCCCGCTCGCTCGTCATGGCGTCAAAAGCATCGGCCACCGCCACGATCCTGGCCTCGATGGGAATACGATCGCCGGTCAACCCCGTCGGGTAGCCCGACCCGTCGAGTTTCTCGTGGTGATAGAGAATGACAGGGTGGATCGGTTCGAGGAACGTCAGGTGCCGGATGAGTCTGACCCCGCGGCTCGGGTGGTCGCGCACCAGGGCCCACTCATCTTCGGTCAGGCGCCTCGGTGCATGGAGCAACTCGTCGGGGATGGCGAGTTTACCGATGTCGTGCAGTTCGGCCCCGCGCGACAGGGATTGAAGGCTGGATTCCGAGAGGCCCATCTCGCGGCCGGTGCGGACGGCCCAGTCCTTGACGCGCTCGGAGTGGCCGTGGGTGTACTTGTCCTTGGCCTCGACGGCGGTGGCCAGCGTCTGGATGGTGTCGAAGTCGACCTTCTGGAGTTCGGAGCGGTCGAGTTGCTCGGCCAGGCTGATGGCGGCGGCCTCGGCGATGAACCCAAGGTCCGCCAGGTTCTGGTCCGAGAAGCGCCCGCCGGGCTTGTCGGTGGCGTTCAGGACGCCCACCCGCCGCGTCAAGGTCGTCATCGGCGCCGCAATGACGGGATACGAGACGGAGCACCCTTTCCCCCGAAGGCCCAGCGTGCCATAGGGGACCTCCTTGTCGGCCTCGTCCAGGACCATGGCGCCCTGGCTGGCGAAGACGCGGCCGCAGATCCGCTCGCCGATGGGCACGGCGACGTCCCGGGCGATCTCCGGCGCAATGCCGATCGAGGCCACGATCCGCAGCATGTCCTGCTCGGGCAGCATCAGGCTGACCCGCCTGGCGCCGAGCAGTTCGCTCGTGAACCCGACGACGGCCAGGGCGGCCTCTTCCACCGATTCGGCCAGAGCCTGGCGCTTCAGGAATGCACATCGCTTCTCGGTGTGCCGATGGAGGTCCTCCAGCCGTTCCAGGTTGCGGACCAGGTCCTGGGTTTCATGCGTGATGGCCAGCCCCGTCGCGACCACCGCCACCAGCGTGATCCCGACGGCCGCCTTGGTCACCGCGGGCCCCAGCGACGCCACCATCAGGAAGGACACCGCAATCAGCATGGCCAACACCACGCACGCCTGCAGCGTGCAGTACGACCGGACGCTCGACACGCTGCACCACCGGCACGACGCATACGGCTCGTGGTCGAGGCCCTGGTAAAGCAGGCACCGGCGATTGGCGCCGCACACCGGCAGGTCGGGCGCGGCCGGCGCCTCTGGCCTGCGGCCGCGCAGCGCAGCCCGCAGCGCAGCGTAGGGAATCAGGACGACCGAGAAGCCTGTCGTCGCAGTCAGGATGGCGATGCCCGAGGCGGTCAGCACCGGCAGCCAACCCAGGCCGGCGCCCCCCGCCAGCAAGGCAATCCCGGCCCCGAGCAGCACCACGTGAACGGCCTGCTCGAGCCGAAAGTAACCCGCGCGGCCAGGCGCGTCGGCGCCGACGCCGGCGGGCCGGATGACGTGCATGATCCACGCTCCGACCGACAGCCGGGCCGATAGTAAGGCCGCCGCTACCAGCCCGAGCGACAGCCATGCGCCGGGCGGCCACCCGATCAGGTACGCCGCCAGCCCCAGCGCCCCCACAACGAAGTAATGCAGACGATCCTGGTACGTCGGCCCGTTCCACTCCATGATTCAACCCATCCCTTCTCCCCTCGGACAAGGGAGCCGCATGGTGCCGACACCGACACCTGTGAGCGTGCCTCGCGCAAGACACGCTGCGGCTGAAAGCAACGTATTAGTTTTAAAATCGGCCATCTGAAGACGTTTAATTATGGATTCTGCGCCCGGTATCCGACGGGTGTGACTACGGATTTGGGCATGGCAGAACGTAGGGTGCGTGCGGAGCACGCACCCTACAATCCGCGTTCCGTATTCCGCGTTCCGCGTTGCGAAAGGCATTGCCCCCTGCCCCGCCGTCTGCTACCTTACGGGGGCAAGGAGGGCGAGCGAACATGATCAAGGGCAACGTTCACGTCTTCGGCGACGACGTCAACACCGACGAAATCATCCCGGCCCGGTACCTGAACACGACCGATGAGAAGGAACTGGCGTCGCACTGCATGGAGGACGCCGACCCGGAGTTCGTCCGGAAGATGAAGCCGGGCGACGTCATCGTGGCAGGCGAGAACTTCGGGTGCGGGTCGAGCCGCGAGCACGCCCCCATTGCGATCAAGGCGGCGGGGATCGCGTGCGTCGTCGCCCGGAGTTTCGCCCGGATCTTCTTCCGCAACGCCATCAACATCGGTCTGCCGATCGTCACCTCGGCTGAGGCCGCCGCCGATGCCTCGCCGGGCGACCAGGTCCAGATCGACCTGGCCGCAGGCCGCCTGCGCAACCTCACGACCGGCCGCGCGTTCACCTTCCCGCCGTTCACAAAAGAGATCCAGGCGATCATCGCAGCCGGCGGCCTCATGCCCTTCGTCAAGAAGAGCAGGCTTAAGGCCGGAGGCCGGAGGTCGGAGGCTTGAGGCCTGAGGCAAGGCAACGGCATCAACGCCCCGCCACGGCGGTGGCGGGGGCGCTCGCGGGGGCGGGATAGGCGTTTTCTCCTCCTGCTTGTCTTTTTGGTTGAAAACCGGCCGGCCTGAGGTAACATCTCAGCAAGAGGATGCCGCAAAGGAGAATCCCGATGAGGTCCAGCCACAAGGTCGTTTGCCTGTCCGTGCTGGCCGGGCTGCTTGCCCTCGGCCTGGCCGCCGGATGCTCGTCTTCCGGGGCCGGAAAGGCCGGTGCCGGCGGCAACAACGAGGCCGCATCACTCAACAGCATGCCCATCCGGGACCTCGAGATCTGGCCCGAGGTCGCGCCGCTGGCTGCGCCGGCCGGCACTCCTGCGCCTGCCGCCGGCATGCCCGCACCTGTTGCCGGCACGCCCGAAACGCCGCCGGCCGTCGCTCCCGAGCCGGGCGCCGGCACGCCCGAAACGCCGCCGGCTGTCGCTCCCGAGCCGGGCGCCGGCACGCCCGAAACGCCGCCGGCTGTCGCTCCCGAGCCGGGCGCCCCGGCACCGGAATCGCCCATGCCGGACACCAACACAAGCGACAGCGGCGGGGCGACAAACACCGGCGGCACGGAGACGACGCCGCCTGCCGAGGACAACACCGGCGGCGGCGGGGAATAGGAGTCGCCCCGGGAAAACAACCTGGTCGGACCACGCAGGCTCCCTCTCGGGGGAACCGTTGGAGGGAGACGGGTTGTGAAAATGAACGACGTCCAAAATCGCGCCAAGGCCGTTGGGGTCAAGTCCGTCGGAAAATCGAAAGAGGCCTTGATCCGGGAGATCCAGCGGGCCGAGGGCAACCGCGACTGTTTCGGCCGCGGCGAAAGCCGGACCTGCGGCCAGGCGGCCTGCGCCTGGCGCGACGACTGCAACTAGGGTCACGCCTTGGCCGACGAGTCCACCTGCGGGGTCCCCGTCCACAGCGTCCAGGAAGAGTACTTCTACCTGATGGTCCACCCCTGCGACTGCGGCGGGGCGTGGTTGCCGGGCGACCAGCACGTCGAGCGCACCGCCCGCGGCCTCGTGCATCACGTCCGGGCGTCGTGCTCGGCATGCGGCAAGGACCGGACGCTTGAGTTCGGCCTGCCGGGGGGCGACGCCCCGGGCCGCCCGGCGGCGGTTCGCGAGATCAACCCGACCGCCGCGCCATCGAAGGCCGTGGACCTGGCCGAGTGGATGGACCTCGCGCGGTTCTACCTCGAGCGGATCGGACGCCTCAAGGACAAGGTCCGCAAGGCCCAGTCGCTGCTGGACGCGCGGCTGTGCCTGGAGGAAGCGCTCAAGTTCTACGGCCCGGGGGACGACGCCCCGCCCGCCGGTGCCCTTTGGTCCGACTCGAGCCGCGCGAAAGTCGCCGCCCAGCCGGACGCCTTTCGCCGCGCGTCGGTCGAAAAGATGCTCGGGCGGATCCCCTCCAAGGAGCGGCTCCTGAAGGTGGACGGGCCGGTCCAGAAGGAGTTCGAGAGCGGCATCCGCGAAGAGGCCCGCCGCCGCACCCGCGAGCGGTGGAAGTTCTGGAAGTGGGGCCGGCGAAAATAGGGTGCGTGCCCGGCACGTACGCAGGCCCTGCCGGCACCGTCATGCCCCAGCCAGCACTGGCTCAACTACTGCTCCCCCGCCACCGCCGTGGCGGGGCGTTTGTTTTTGCAGCGCAAGTAGGGTGCGTGCTCGGCACGCACGCGGCCCCTAGTCACTCTTTTTCAGCAAACACCGCCCGCTTCGGGTCGAGGCCCGCCATTTCGAGGTGTTCCGCCAAGAGCCCGATGTAACTCTTGGCGATCGTCGGCAGGTCCGACAGACCCACGTCGCGCAGAACCTTCCGGACGGACTTCTCGGTCGGGCCCTCGACCTCGGCGAACCAACCGATATGCGGCAGTTCGTCGAGCGTGACCTCGCAGTCGCCCGAGTGCCAGGCCGTCCGGCGCTTCTCGTAGCGGAAGACCTCCACGAGGCCGATCGCCTCCAGAACGGCGACGATGCGGTCGGCGGAATCGACGATCACGTTGTGCTCGGGCCGGCGCTTGAACTCGCTTTCGAGGACGGGCCCCTTGTAGGTGAGGGTCGCGCGGGCGGCCAGGCCGGTCTCGGCGTCGGTCTCGGCTCGGACGCGAAGCGCAGCGCCTTGGCGGCGGAGGGTCGCAGCGGCGTCGTCGAACAGGCGGTTCACCTCGAGCACGGTGCTACCGGTCGGGCCGAACCGCTCCTCGAGCAGCCGGCGGAACTCCACGGGCGCCTCGATCCGGACTTTCGCCTCGATCTCTTCGCCCATCGCCTTCCACCTCGCCCCGGGCCGACGCCCGGTTGATCAGACAAAGCCTACTCCACCCGGATCTCGCGGCCGTACTGCACGAGGATGTGCTTCCGCCAGGCCGCGTCGTCGCGCCGCGGGAAGTCCGACCGGACGTGCACGCCGCGCGTCTCGGTCCGGGCGAGTGCCGCAGCGGCGATCAGGCGTCCGAGGGTCAGCATGTTCTGGAGTTCCCAGCCGGCGGGCTGGTCGAAGACCTTGTCGAGGACGTAACTCTGCCAGAACTCGATGAGGGCGTCGGCCTCGCGGAGGCCTTCGGCGCCCCGGACGATGCCGACGTCGCGCCACATGAGCGAGCGGAGGCTGCTCAGGACGTCGGCCAGGTTCAGTTCGCCGCGCGTCGATCGGGTGACGTCGCTGCGGATGCGTTCGGGCGTCCCGGCCCCGGCGGCTTTGCCGGCGCCTTCGGCGGCGAGCGCCGCCAGGATGTCCCGGCCGGCCGCACGCCCGAAGACGAGGCCCTCCAGGAGGCTGTTCGAGCCGAGCCGGTTGGCGCCGTGCAGGCCGGTGGAGGAGACCTCGCCGCAGGCGTACAGGTTCGGGAGGTTCGTGCGGCCGGCGCGGTCGGTCCGGACGCCGCCGACCATGTAATGGGCGCTGGGGCGGACGGGGATCAGGTCCTCGGCAATGTCGATATCGAACTGCGAACATGCGTCGGCGATGCCGGGGAACCGGCGGCGGACGCCCTCGCCGAGGTGCGTGAGGTCCAGGTACACGTTTGTCGCGCCGGTCTTCCGCAAAAAATCGACGATGCTGCGGCTGACGACGTCGCGCGGCGCCAAGTCGCCCGCCGGGTGATAGTCCTTCATGAAGGCGCGGCCGGCCTTGTCGACCAGGCGCCCTCCTTCGCCGCGCACCGTCTCGGAGATGAGGTGGCGGCTGGCCCCCGCGATGTAGAGGGTGGTCGGATGGAACTGGACGAACTCCAGGTCCCTGAGGACCGCCCCCGCCCGGTAGGCCATGGCGAGGCCGTCGCCGGTGGCTACCTCGGGGTTGGTCGTCTCGCGGTAGATGCGCCCCAGGCCGCCGCTGGCCAGGATCGTCCGCCGCGCACGCACCGCCAGCAGCCCCTGCGTCGGGTGCCAGGCCACGACGCCCACGACCGCGTCGCCGACCGTCAGGAAATCCACGGCGAAGACGTGCGGCCTGAGGTCAACCGTCTCGCAGGCCCGGACCCGTGCCACGAGGGCCGAGGTGATCTCCTTGCCCGTCTCGTCGCCGCGCGCATGGATGATGCGGGCCGCCGAGTGGCCGCCCTCGCGTGAGACACTGAGGCGTCCCTCGGCGCGGTCGAACTCGGCGCCCCACTCGATGAGTTCGCCGATGACCTCGGGGGCCGCGCAGACGACCTCGTGGACGACGGCCTTGTCCGAGAGGCCGCAGCCGGTCTTGAGGGTGTCGGCCTCGTGCTTGGCGAACGAGTCGTCCTCGACCGTGACCGACGCGATGCCGCCCTGGGCGTAGTAACTGTTCGACTCGGTCGGTTCGTCCTTCGTCAGGACCGCGACCGTCCGCTCCGGCGCGATCTCGAGCGCGGCCCGAAGCGCCGCAACGCCGCTCCCGATGATGGCGACGTCCACAAAGACCTGCGGCAGCCGGGCCGTGTCGAACGCCGTGAGGTAACGCCTGACCTGGGCGCTGCGTCGCATCGAAAGCCTCCGGTTTCGCCGGCGGGCCGGCCACGGGCAGGTGCACTTGCCCGCCGCATCACAGCAACCACACGCGCCGCGCAAGTTTACCCGCCTGCGGCGGGCGCGGCGGCGAAACGCCGCTCGACGCGCCCGGCAGGCCGGGGCTCAAACGATCTCGGCCGGCCGCAGGCGCCCTTCCGGCTCGGCGATCACATCGTTTCGCAGGACGCCGATCCCCTCGACCTCGACTTCGACCACGTCGCCCGGTTTCATCGGCCCGATGCCCGACGGCGTGCCCGTCGCAATGACGTCGCCCGCCCGGAGCGTCATCACGCGGCTGATCCACGCAACGAGCCTGCGGCAATCGAACTTAAGTTGCGACGTCCGCGAATGCTGGCGCACCTTGCCGTTCAGCCGGCACTCGACCGCCAGATCGTTCACGTCGCCCGGGTCCGTCTCGATCCACGGGCCGACGACGCCGAACGTGTCGAACCCCTTCGCCCGGGTCCACTGGCCGTCCTTCTTCTGGAGGTCGCGGGCCGTGACGTCGTTGAAACAGGTGTACCCGAGGATGCAGTCGTCGGCGTCCTCGGGGGCGACCGCGCGGCAATCGCGGCGGATGACCACGGCGAGTTCGGCCTCGTAATCCACGCGGCCGACACCGGCCGGGCAAACGATCGGCCGGCCCGGTCCCAGGAGCGCCGTCGCCGGTTTCATGAAAACGATCGGCTCATCCGGCATCGCCTGGCCCATCTCGGCCGCATGGTCGCGGTAGTTGACCCCGACGCAGATCATCTTCGAGGGGCGCGCGGGGGCCAGCAGGTCTACCTGGTCGAGGGCGTGCCTGGCGTCCATCAGCAGGACCCCCTCGAAATACGGCCTGAGGAGTTCCCGCACGACGTCGCCTTCCAGGACTCCGAACCGCACTTGGCCGTTCGCCAGAAACCGGACCAGTCTCATCGCATCTCCCTCTTGCCGCTTGACCGCCTGACGCGCCGGCTGCTGCGCCACGACCGCGCGAAGAACAGGAATTATAACGCGGCCGGCCTCCGCTCCAAGGAAAAACGAAGGGTGGCGAAACACGCCCGCCGATCTACGGCACCACACGCGCCGCGCAATCGCGGCGGCGAAACATGCGCCGCGATCATCCCTCGGTGCGCGGCGCGCCAGCTTCGCGGCGGGTCTGCCGGGCGTCACCAGACGGGCAGTTCGCCCACGATCTCTTCGACGAGGTCCTTGATCGTAAGGATGCCCACCGCCCGGCCGCGCGCGTCCTGGACCACCGCCATGGCCGCGCGATGACGCTGCATCCGGAAGAGCGCCTGGCTGACGGGCGTGTCGGGCGAGAGGGCGAGAAAGTCGCGGGTCATCAGGGCCCTGAGGTCGAGCGAGTCGCCGGGCGCGGCAAGGACGTCCAGGATGTGGACGACGCCGATGACGTTCTCGGGCCGGTCTTCCCAGACGGGGAGGCGGCTGTAGGAATGGCGCCTCAATTCCGAGATGAACTGGGGCCGCCCGGTGTCGGCCCGGACGGCGGTCGCGCGCGCCAGCGGGATCATCGCCTGTCGGACGGACCGGTCGCGAAGCGCCAGGACCTTCTCCACCAGTTCGTCCTGGTAGCCGGTGATGACGCCGTCGGCGGCGCCTTCGCGCAGCAGCGCCCGCAGCCGCTGCCTCGGCTGGAACGGGCTGAGGCGCGAGGGGTCCGAGCCGCGGGCGACGCTCAGGAAGAGCGTGCTGATGCCTTTGAGCGCGGGCACCAGGAGTATCGCCCGCAGGAACTGGTAGGCCCCGCGCAGCAGCGGCGCCAGCCGGACCATCCACCGGTCGGCCTCGTACGTGAAGATGCTCTTGGGCGTGACGTCGGTGAAGACGAAGAAGACCGGCGTCAGGATGGCCGCGGTGATGATGGAGATGCGGACGTCGTCGGCGGCCCAGCCGGCCCGCTCGACGAGCCTCGTCGCGACCGCGGTCGTCAGGTAGACGCCGCCGTTGTAGCCGATGAGGCAGACGATGATCGCGCCGCGCAGGTCCCTCAGGAGCCCGAGGAGCATCCGGGCGCGCCGGCCGCCGGCGTCGGCCCGGAGGCGCAGGCGGATCCGGTTGACGCGGTAAAGGCCGGTCTCCATGCCGTTGGCGAGGGCGGCCATCAGGATGCCGGCCACGGCCAAGAGGAGCGGCCCCACGTGGTGCAGGATGTCCATGAATGTATCCATCAGGCTGAGCGTCCTTCATCGCGGCGGGGCGCGGCACCGGGGGCCGGGCGTCGCCACGGCGGAGCCGGGCTTTGCCCGGGCGAAGCCGGGCCTTCGCCCGTGCCGAGGAGCCTGAGGCGGACGCGGGTCACCCGCCGGTGCCGGACCTCCTCGACTGTCAGTTCGAGGTTCTGCCAGCGGGCCGTGTCGCCCTGTTTGGGCACGCGCCCGAGGAGGCTGGCCATCAGGCCCGCGACGGTCGAGTAGCGGCCGGCGTCGCTCGGCGGAACCCGGGCAAACAGGTCCGACCACGACCGGACCGAAAGGTTGCCCGCCAGGAGGTACTCGGTGGGGCTGACCTGCTCGAGCGGCTCGGCCGCCGGGCCCCCGTCCTCATCCTCGATCTCGCCGACGATCTCTTCCAGGCAGTCCTCCAGCGTCACGAGGCCCGCCACGCCGCCGTACTCGTCCACGACCAGGGCGAACTGCGTCCGGTCGGCCCGGAACGCCCGGAGCAGGCTCTCGACGGTCTTCGTCTCAGGCACGTAATGGACCGGCCGCACGAGTTCCGCCAGCGGCCTCTCGGGGTGCAGGAGGGCCGTCTTCGCGTACACCACGCCGCGCGCCTCGTCAAGACGGCCGTCGTAGACGACGATCTTGGTGTGGCGCGACGAGGCGAAGAGGCGGATGGCCTCGGCGGTGGGCGTGAGGACGTCGCAGGCGACGATCTCGACGCGCGGCGTCATGACCTCGCGGACACGGAGGTCGGCCAGTTCGAGCACTTCGGTCAGCATGTCGCCCTCGTCGCGAGAGACGGCGCCCTCGCGGGCGGCGATGCCGACGATGCCCTGGAGTTCGTCGGTGGTGACGGCCGGGCGCGGCTGGGGCCGGCGCCCCGTGATGAGCCGCTCCAGCGGCGCGACGACCACATAGCCGAGGACCACCCGCAGGGGCAGGACGACGTACTCCAGGACCGTCAGCGGCCCGGCCGCAATCGGGGCGATCTGTGCGGGCATCGTCGCCCCGAGGCTCTTCGGGGTGACCTCGCCGAAGACGATCACCAGGAGCGGCGCGAGCACCGTGATCCCGAACCGCCATTGGGCCGCATGGGCCGGATGGGCACGCTCGATGGCCAGGATCAGAAGGACGCTCATCGCGAAGAACGCCACGTTGACCGCCATGTTGCCGAACAGGACCGTGACGAGCAGGCGGCGCGGGTCGTCCATGAGGCGGGCCGCCAGGTTCTGAAGCGGGCTCCGTGCCGCGCGGAACCGCCGCAATTGGTCCTGCGACAGGTTGAAGAGCGCCGTCTCGGAAGCCGAGAAGAACGCCGAGGCGCACAAGAGCAGCGCCATGCCCACGAGGTCGAGTGAATGGTCGGCGAGGACTTTCAGCACGGACACCCCCCGCGGCGGCGCCACCGCCACAGAGCAGGTGAGCAGAAGAGCAGGAGAACAGGAGAAAAGGCAAACATCATTGCCCCGTCGGTTTGTGTGCTGGTGCCAATGCCCTGCTCACCTGCGGTCTCCTGCTCACCTGTTCTACTGCTCAAGCCGCCGCCACGCTCTGCGCTCCGTCGCGCCGTCCGGCGAAAGACCGTCTCCCGGGGATTTTACCGCGCCACCGCCGGGTTGCAAGGGCCGGGCCACCCGACAACTACCACACGCGCCGCGCAAGCGCGGCGGCGAAACGCCCGCCGCGTTTTGTGCGCCGCACGCCGCCTCACAGGCCCGCAGCCCGGGCGCGCGAAACGAAGAGGTTGTCGTGCCCCGGAACGACGAGGTCGGCCATCTGGGCGACCTCCTGGAACGATTCCTTGGCCTTCACGAGGTCCCAGGGGGCCTCGCCCAGGTCGCCATGCTCGAAGTGGTCGCGCGTCAGGACGATGTCGCCTGCGACGATGCAGGTCTCGACGGCCGAGTACACGAGGAGCGACGCGTGCCCCGGCGACGGGCCGAACGTCGGGTAGAGGTCAACGCCGGGGGCGAGTTTCTCCGGGGCCGACGCCAGCCGGTCCAGGATCGGCCCGGCCTCCTCGGGAAGATCGGCCTGGGCGTATCGGATCTCCTCCTCGTATGCCCACCACGTCGCCCCGCCGAAGAGCGCCAGGCCCCGCATGTGCCGCAGGTCGAAGTGCGTCAGGAAGACGTGCGTCACGGCCTCCGGCGCCAGGCCGACGCGGTAGAAAAGCGCCGACCGCAACACTTCGGCCGGCCAGCCGGGGTCCACGAGGATCGCCCGGCCGCCCGACCGGACGAGCGTGGCCGTGGCATATTCCTCGCGGGCGGGCGCCTTCTCGTTCCAGTACCGGTTCTTCGCGAGGCTGCCGATGGCGATGACGTCGATCCGTGAATCGGACATGCGCGGCCCCTTTCGTCCCTGGCGTGTCAGGTACTCTAGCGAGTGCCGCCCGGCTTCGCCAGAGCGGCGCCCGGCTTCGCTGCCCTTCGTTACTTTGTTTCTTCCCGGGGATTCGCTGCGCTCATCCCCGGGCGTTGGCTCTTTGTCCCTTCGTCCCTTCGTCCCTTCTTTTTGCTTTGACTCCCCCACCCCCCGACAGCACAATGTGTCTCGACACGTCAAGAGGAGGACCGACTATGGTCAGACCGTGGGCGAGAAGATGGTTACTCCCAATAGCGCTGTTGGCGCTGCTTGCGCTCGGGCTCGCTGCGTGCATCTTCCTGTTCTTGCCACGCATAATTTGCCGGCCCATTACCATTGTGGATCCCCGAACGCGCAACACCATACAACAAATCCAAACGGGCATCGCGGCATTTCGCGCGAGCTGGGGCGTGTATCCGCCGAGCGGAGCGGGCGTCGGCGCAGCCAAGCCATACGGTTTCGAGAACCTCGCGTACTATCTCATGGGACCTGAAGGCCGGGGGTGGGGCTCCGGCGCAGGAAACCATCCACCCTTCGGCGGCAGCAATCCCCCCGGCGAAACGTGGGGTCCGTATTTCGAGGCCGAGGAAGGGGCGGCTTCCGGCACTCCGCCGCGAATCCTGGACTCTTTCAACCCGCCGAAACCCATCCTCTATTTCCGGGCCGAGCCTGGCCGCGATCCCCTCTTCAGCGCTTCCGATAACCCGATCGACCCCGCCGGCGAGACCGGTTTCGCGAGCCAGGCCCATTTCGAAATGCTCGCAAAGGAGCGCGGCCCAGCCGGGAAATCGCGATGGGCCCGGGAGGACTACCTCCTGATTTCGCCCGGCCGCGACCGCCTTTACGGGCATGTGGTCAGGGACAAGAAGACCGGGCGCCTCCGCCCCGCCCTGCCCGAGGAGATGAACGGCGCCCCGTGCGACGACATCACAAACTTCTCGCACGAATAGGGACGAGAGGAATCTACCGTTCTTGAATCCCTCTCCCCTTGCGGGAGAGGGGACCATGAAACAGCCTCTTAGGCGTGCGCGCGGGCCTCAGCCTTTCCACCCGCCTTCGTTCCTCCGTTCCTCAGTTCCTCCGTTCCTCTTTTTGTTGTGGATCGTATTTCACCAGCCGCATGCACACCTTGTCCTGCGCCAGGCGGGCTTTCCAGAGTTCGCCGAGCGGCACATCGTTCATGAGGATCGAAAAGACGAGCGTCGGCCCGGCCCGCGTCTCGACGTAGCCCGAGAGGGCGCTTACGTTCAGGATGTAGCCGGTCTTGGCCCAGACGCGTCCCTCGGCCGCCGTGCCGCGCATCCGGTTTCGGAGGCTGCCGGTCCGGCCGGCCTGGGCGAGGGTGTGCATCCAGTCCTCGCCGCGGCGCCAATGCATGAAGGCGAGGACCTCCGAGACGCACATAACGGTCAGGCGGTTGTCGCGCGAGAGGCCGGAGCCGTCGTCGAAGACGCAGCCGCGGTTCGAGAGGTCCCTCTCATCGAGCCATCGCCGGATCTCGGCGGCGCCGGTGGTCCAGGAGCCGAGGGCGGGGCGGTCGCGCTTCGCGGCCGCGCCGTAGCGGGCCTGGGGGGTTGAGCCGAACGCGCCGAGGATCTTCGAGAGGCACTCGGCATACATGCCCTGGCTCCGCTCGTTGGCTACACGGACGGCGAGTTCAAGGCGGGTCGTGTGTTCGATGTCGCAGACGAACTTCGGGTCGAGTCCGCCCGGGCCGACGAGCGTCGCCCGGAGCGCCGGCCCGCGGACCGCGATCCCCTCGGCCCGAAGGGTCTCGGCCAGGGCGATCCCGAAAAAGAGCGTCGGGTCCGGCACCGTCCGCCACTCGGCGAACGTCCCGGCCTTCAGCCAGCAGCCGCCTGCTGCGCGAATCCGCATCCCGGGCACCGCCGTCTCGAGGACCTGCCGCTGGAGGCTGATGGCGTGCTGATTCTCCTTCTCGACCGTCTTGACGCGGTTCTCGAGGGCCACGTACGACGTGTCGGGCCTGAGGGTCACGCGGGCGGGCTTGCCGGCGGCGCCGGCCGCCACCCGGACGTCCACACAGTTGTCGTTCAGGTCGAGGGCGCTGATGGGGGCCTCGTACCACTCCTGGCGTTGGTCGGCTGGCCAGTTCGGATGGACGATCTTCGCCTCGAAGAGGCCGTCGTCGAGGAGCACCCGCCCGACCGCCGTCAAGCCGCACTTCTTCAGCGACTTCGCCCAGAGCCGCATGACGCCCACCGGGTCGCCGTCGAAGAACCGCGATGAGAAGGTCGGGTCGCCGCCGCCGATGACCGCAAGGTCGGGCGGGTCGCCCTTCTTCTGGGCGGGCAGGTGACCGATGAGCGTCCGGATCCGCCAGTCCGGGCCGAAGCGATCCCAGCAGGCGGCGGTGGTCAAGATTTTCATGGTGCTCGCGCCGATGAGGGGCTCGCCCGCCCGGACGCTGTAAAGGACCTGCGGCTGGCCCTCCGGCCGCAGCATAAGGACGCGCGCCGCAATGACGGCCTTCTTCGAGCCGGCCTCGGCGAAGATGTGGTCGAGGTCCATGCTGAGGACGTCGCGCGGGTCGAGCGGTTTTTCGGGCGGCTTCTCGGGCGGCTTTTCAGGCGGCTTCTCGGGGGGCTGCTCCGGCGGCTGCTCCTCGGCGGCCTGGGGGGACAACTGGCCGGGCTCGCCTTCGGGCGCGACCTGGGGCTCCTTGCCGGGCGCCGGCTCGGGGGGCTCCGTGGATTCCTGCTCGACCGCAGCGGGCGCGGCCGGGACGGAAGACTCCGGCGGCGCGCTCGCTTCCGGCGTCGCCGGTTCGGCCGGCGCGGGTTCGGGCGGGGCTGCGGTCGTCTCGCCGGCCGGGGCGGGCGGTCGCGCAGCGGGCGCAGGCGGCGACGGAATCGCATCGCCCCGCGCCGCAAGAAGGCAGACGGCCGAAGCGATCAGGAGTGCAGCCAAAAAGAACTTGCGCATCGTCAGGAACCCTCTACACTGGATTCGCAGTTCTCTGGACAGCCGGGCGCGGCAGCATTATAATCCGGCGGCGCCGCGTGTGCAAGGGATGGGGGCTGGGATTTCGCCGCGGCTCCATCGCTGGGGGCAAGAACGGATGCCGAACGAACTTCCCGTCGGCCGCATCGTCCAGGGCGACGTCCTTGAGGTCCTGCCTGAGTGGCCCGAGGCGAGCGTGGACCTGGTGTTCGCCGACCCGCCGTTCAACATCGGCTACCAGTACGACAAGTACCGCGACGACCGGCCGCCCGCCGAGTACCTGGCCTGGACGGAGCGGTGGATTGACGCGTGCTTGCGGGTCCTCAAGCCCGACGGCACGTTCTGGATCGCCATCGGCGACGAGTACGCCGCCGAGGTCCGCGTCCGGATGCGCGACCGCGCCACCCTCCGCAACTGGGTCATCTGGCACTACACCTTCGGCCAGAACTGCAAGATGAAATTCAACCGCAGCCACGCCCACCTCTTCTACTTCGTCCGCGACCCGAAGCACTTTACGTTCAACGACGATGCCGTCCGCGAACCGTCGGATCGCCAACTGAAATATAACGATAAGCGCGCCAACCCCAAGGGCCGCCTGCCCCACGACGTCTGGACGTTCTCGCGGGTGTGCGGCACGTTCAAGGAGCGCGAGGGCTGGCACCCGTGCCAGATGCCCCTTAAGTTGCTCGAGCGGGTGGTCCTGGCCTGCTCGAAGCCGGGCGACGTGGTCCTCGACCCGTTCGCCGGGAGCGGGACGACACTGGTGGCCGCGGCCAAGCACCGGCGGCAATGGGTAGGCGTGGAACTCTCGGAGGCGTATGCGGCCCGCGCGCGGAAGCGCGTCGCCGAGGCGTAAGGGCTGTGCGATACGCAGCGGGCACTGGCGGGCAAGCCGCCAGTGGCACCCGGGGCAAGCCCGAACAGCAACAACACGCGCCGCGCAAGTTTACCCGCCCGTGGCGGGCGCGGCGGCTAAACCGCGCGCGCCGTTCAATCCGAAATCCGGAATCCGAAATCCGAAATGGGTTACAGGTACCGGTCGAGTCGTTGTTCCTTGAGTTTGGCGACGAGTTCGCGGACGCGTTCGGCCTGGTCGCGGGTGGTGACGAGGGTGGCGTCGGGGGTCGCCACGATGATCAGGTCCCGCACACCGAGCGACGCGATGAGGTGATCGTCGGTCGAGTAGAGGATGTTGCCGCTGCCGTCCATGCAGAGGGTGGTCCCCTCCGCGACGTTTCCGTTCTCGTCGGCCGCGAGGTGGCTCGCCAGGATCCGCCAGGTGCCGACGTCGTCCCAGGCAAAGTGCCCCTCGACGACGCGGACGTGGTCGGCCTCTTCGAGAATGCCGTAATCGGCGCTGATGCGCGGAAGGCGGGGATAGACGCGGGCGAGGGCGGCGTCCATGCGGTCGGTATCGAGGTCGGGCCCGAGTTGCCTGAGGCCCTCCGCCAGTTCCGGCTGGTGGCGGTCAATGGCCTCCAGGATCGTGTCGGTCCGCCAGAAGAAGATGCCGGAGTTCCAGAAGTAGTCGCCCGAATCGAAGTACGCCTCGGCGACGCTCAGGGCGGGCTTCTCGTGGAAACTGACGACCTCGTAGTCGGGCTCGCCCTCGACCTCGGAGACAGCCGGCCCGCGCAGGATGTACCCGTACCCCACGGCGGGGTACGTCGGCCTGAGGCCGATCGTGTAGAGGGCGGCCGGGTCTTTCTCGACGCGTGCTTCGGCGTGGCGGAGGGATTCGCGGAGGGCCTCGGCCGGGTGGATGATGTGGTCCGACGGCAGAACGGCGACGGGCACCTTTCCGGCCCGCTTCTCGATGATCTTGGCGGCCAGGCCGATGCACGGGAGCGTGTCGCGGATGCGCGGCTCGACGATGAGGTTCTGCTCGGGCAGGTCCGCCAGGAGCCGCCTCGCGACGTCGCGCTGCTTGCGGTTGACCAGCACGAGGATGCGTTCCAGCGGCACGAGTCCCTGGAGCCTGGCGAGCGTCTGGACCACGAGCGGTTCGCTGCCGAAGATGTTGAGGAACGGTTTCGGGGCGCCCTGCCGGCTGACGGGCCAGAACCGGGTGCCCTCGCCTCCCGCCATGATGACTGCCCACATAGTCGGATGCCCTCCCGAAGGGACCCCATAGGGGCTGACCGGACCGCGGCGAGTCGATCGTCGCCCTGGATATAGGCCGCCTCGGCCCGGCGGTCAACCTTTTTCCCGCTCGAAAGCGGCGGCGCGCCGACCTAGTGCTCTGTCCCTGTTGAAAGGATGAACGAGTTGATGCCTTCTTGCCGATGGAGTGGTTGGACCCACGGCAAGGAGGCTCACGATGCCCAAGAAGACCTACGTGGTGGACTTGACAAGTGAAG
>Ga0315284_10002071_pt1 | contig 28765 bp, 31 predicted proteins | sample YL17G09_16_MG_FD_203696 | JGI IMG/M metagenome (GOLD analysis project Ga0315284, IMG submission 203696) | Sediment microbial communities from Yellowstone Lake, YNP, Wyoming, USA - YL17G09_16 | ecosystem: Environmental > Aquatic > Freshwater > Lake > Sediment | place: USA: Wyoming | collected...
TGCGCGGGATTGGTGGTTGAGATGGCGTCGCCGCCGCTGTCAAACCACTGCACGAGTTTGGCTGGCCCGGCGGAGACGGCAGCGTTTACGAGAATGATGCCGGGGTTGCCTTGATGGTTTTTAATCAGACTGGGAAATACGGTCGGCGAAGGTTCGACGCAGACACCCGTCCAACCCAGTTCGGACAAGCGATAGGTATTCGAGAAGCCTTTTCCATCCCAAGCGCCGATGTCAAGGAAGCGCCCCGTGGTGACGCCTATCCGGGTGAATTCGTCGAGGATGACTTCTTCCTCGTTATTTTGACTCCACATAATTATTAAAGTTTACGAAATACAGTGATGACTCGGAAACGATGGTTGGTTGATTTTACCATGCCGATGTAGGCGTCAACGTGAAAATCAGTTTTTTTGTACATGGGCAAAACCTGATCGAGCCAGACGATGTGGCAGCCGCGCTTCAAACCGGCGCCTAGCGTGCGCATGACCCGGTTGCGCTGGATCATGGGGGTGCCATAGTGCTCACAGTCTTCAACGGAGTAAGCGGGATCAGCCATAACCAGATCGAAGGTGGTTAGCGGCACGTGGGTCAGGGTGTGGGCGTCATCCAGATAGTCAGGGTTCAGTTCGGGCCGAATATCGACGGTTTTGCCGGGAAAGGCGGCAGTGTCGACTTTGCCGGAAAACAAATGCAGCACGTTGGTTTTGTCGGGGAACAGGGCTTTGATGCGCCGCAGATAGCCCGCCGGGTAGCCGCCGTAAAATTTGGATTTGACGCGATAGTCGTTTCCCATCACGAAAATACCTGCGATTCGGCCATCACCACCGACGAAAAGCCCTTGCGGGAAACCTGTCATTTTGTGGTAGCTGTCAATTCTGTCTTGAAGCGTCAAGTCCATTGATTTCTTCCCCTTAGATTTTTGCGTGACAAGTTTTGTGTTGTTCGTACCCATGTTCGGGCTTTTTGCATGAGAGTTAGAACGGTGTTTTTAATTAAAAATTTGAGTTGACTATAGCTTTTTACGGTATACGGTTAAACCATGACGATTGACGTTTTGAAAACGCTGTTGGCGGTGCCAACCACAAGCTACGCCGAGCAGCCGATGGTGGATTGGCTGGTTAACTATGTCACCCATAATATCTCCGGTGCAACGGTCACGGCGGATGCGGCGCGGAATGTTTATGTCAGCAAGGGTAACGCCGAATTTGCCCCCTGCGTGGCGGCGCATCTTGACACGGTGCAGCCGCATCGGCAGGTAAGCATCGTCGAAGATGCCGGTCGTCTGATCGGTTTTGATGAACATGACCAGCAGGTGGGCATCGGCGCCGACGATAAGGCGGGTATCTTTGTCTGCCTGAACCTGTTGCACCGTTTTGAGCATATCCGGGCGGTATTTTTTGCGACCGAGGAATGCGGCTGTGTTGGCGCCCGGAAGGCGGATGCCCGGTTCTTTGATGGAATCGGTTACCTGATGGAATATGATTGCCCCAGCCGGAACATGATGTCGTACACGAGTTCGGGCGTGCGCCTGTTTGCCAATGATGGTGACTTCATCAAGACCGCGCTGCCGGTGCTTCAGAAGCACGGCACGACGCTCTGGCAGCATCATCCGTACACTGATGTTATGGCGATTCGCGAACGCTTCCCGATCTCGTGCCTTAATCTTTCCTGTGGCTATTACAACTGGCATGCAAAAGACGAGTTTGTCGGCTTGACCGATGTCGCTTTGGCGATTGCGCAGGGGGATGATTTGGTGCGCTCGCTCGTGCGTGTGCGGTATGAGTGTCCGGTTGATCTGCATGATTTGACCGAACCTCTGATTCCGGTGACGCCGCTGCGGGTGCCGCGTTATCGGCCTATCGACTAGTCCTTTTGGGTATCCTCTGCGTCTTTGGCCATCTTGCGTTTGAGGTAATTTCTTTTCGGGATTTCCGTGTCATCTTCTTCATCAGGTACGTAAGTAATTTCGCCGCCAACGGTCATCTGCATCCGTGCTGGGTCAACCGTGCCGTCATAGTGTTTCAAGGCTTCGCCGTGCCGGTTGAGGAAGACGAAATAGCGGATTCGATGTTGCAGATACTCCGCCTCGGTGGAGCACAGTCCGATAGCCGCGTCCACGATCCCCGCCTTCTCGAAGGCGCCTTGGAACGACTTCATGTTGGGCACCTTTTTTCCAACGGTTTCACGATTACATCTATCGGGTAGAATCATGGCGCAGCCGAACTCGGCGCCCATTGCGCGGGCCTGCGTGTAGATGTCCGCCTGCTGCCGCCAGTCGGGCGCTTTTTTGTCTACACTGTCTGGTCGCACGGTTTCCGCGTAGTCGATGACGATGATCTTGGGTTTCAAGCCGTAGATATTGATGACCTGCCGGGCGTGCGCTTTTAGCTCACTGATGGATGTGCTCTTGGATGGAAAGCCTTTGAACCAGACGTTGCCCCAGAGTTTCTTTTTAACGGCTGCACGGGCGGCAACTTTTCCTTTCTCGCGGTGATCCCAAAAGTCATCCTGTGTCCAGCCGGTGATGTTGGTCAGTGCCCGCATCCCGGCCAACTCCTGTGATATTTCGCAGGCGTAGTAAAGCACGTCCACGTCCTGTTTTTCGGCGATCTTCAGGGCAAGGTTGATCGCAAAACAGGTTTTGTAATGCTTAGGGGGTGCTAGCAGCACGATCAGCCAGCCCGGCGCCCAGCCCGCCTTCCAGAGCTTGTCGAATTCAGCGTAACCGGTGTGTACGCCGTATTCCCGATCCGTTGTCTTATCAATCATCTGGTCGGAGTGATGATAGAGGGACAGCCCCAGATCGCGGTAATTGGTGCCAATGGCCATCGCCTCCTGCATGAGTTCAATCGGGTGTATATCCGAAACTTTTCCTTCCGACTGCGCTCCGTGGATTTTGCGGATCGCATCGTAAATCGCCCGCTCCTTGGCAAACTCGACGCAGAGATCGAGGATGGAGGTCTTGTCCGACGTGTCGATGGCCGCCAGCTTCTCAATGTAATCCAGCGTCTCCTTGGCATGGTCAACGTCGACACGGGCGAGCACGTGGAAAACGTAATTTCCCAGCGTGCTGAAGGTGGGAAATTTGCCGTATTTTTTCTTGTAGTCCAGCATCCGGTAGACAACTTCGGTGGCTTCCGGGCCGTTAAAATAGGCGGCTTTGATGATTTCACCGAAAGCGTAAAAGTCATCAGGATATTTTATCAGACAGGACAGGATGGAGTCCTGAAATTCGTTAGTGAAATTGTAAGATGCCCAGCGGTTTGACATGGCTTTTAACTAGTAAGATTAAGTGTGATTGGTCGGTGAATTTAGCCCAAGCGCCACCAGCGTTTCATTTCGTCGGGGAGTGAAGTAGGAGGGCAGGCCGTTCAGGTAAAGCCAGCAGTGGTAATGGCGTAACGTCAGCGCTACTGATTGCCAGAAATCTAGCGGGTCTTTTACCGCTATGCGCGGGTAGAGGAAATCATCCGGGCGCTGATTGAAGGCGTTTAGCACGGTATTTACTGCTTGTGGCATGATCCTTTCCCGCGCCATAAATGCAAGGCGCTGGCTGCTCAAGTGTCCTTTATAGTGGTGGTGAACTTGAAAAACATTGAAGCGGTGGCGTTCCACTGCTTCGGTGTCGTGAATTGTTTTAGCGACGTAGGGTTTAAGAATCAGGTCGAGATAGCTTTTTTCAATGGCAAGCCATTCGGGTGCGAGTTGTAATTCTTCCTGTTTGTACATTTCGGCGGCGGCGCTGAGTGCGTCACCGCCGTTAAAAATCTTATAGCGCACGAACCACAGCGCGGCGGTGACTTCGCTGCGCAGCATGGTTGATTCGATGTTGTCTTTGCCGTCGCTTTCAGTCAGTACGGCCAAGCTGGTCAAAGTGAAGGTGCCAAATTCGTCGTGGCACATTTGCTGGTAAGCTTTAGCCCGTTTGACTGAGAAGGCGGCAGCCAGCAGTTTCGCATGGAACTTGGCGGCCCGCAGTTTTTCAGTGTTTTTAATGACATTAGCTTCGTGAACCTTGTGCGCCATCATATTGGCAAGGATGTACATGCGCACCGAGCAGGCAGCTTTCCGCGCATGGGTTACGATGGCGTCTTTTACCTGCGCTACGTTATCGGTCGGATTGCGTAGAAATACGGAATAGTAGCAGTCCGCATAAAGACGTTGCAGGTGCGGTATTTCGGGATCATCCAAGTGCATGGTACGGTCAGTCACACACATAATTTCATGGCGCACACTGCGCCGGAATTTTTCCGGCACGTTTGCGGGAATCAAATTAAATCTTACTTGATTTAGCGGTACTTTGTCGGCGCGACTGCCGGTATGGGCTAGACAACTGTCAAAGTGCGGGCATGCCTGACAGATTGGATCATGCCGGTTATGATCCAAGCCAAAGCACGGCAGCGGAGCCTTTTTCGGTATACGTTCCATGTTTTAATTTTGTGCTGAGCGGACTTAAAAATCGCCGTTCTTCTGGTTGATGTCCGAGACACAAGAACAGCAGAATGAGGTTACGCCTCCAAAAGTGCCACGCGTTTCCAAACGGCGGGTTTTCCGCATGCCGGATGGCAAGCAGGTGCCTGCCTCGGATTTCGAGATTACCAAATTCGACAAGGAGGTCATTTCTTATCTCAATGGGGAAGAAAAAGTGGTGGTGCCGGGAGTTGGAAAAAAGAAGGAAAAGATCGAATGGGTCACGGATTACAACCCGGAACAGCCGTTGCCGGAAACTCCGATCACTCCCAGTATACACTCTCCGATTTGTAAACAGTGTGGTTTGTTTGAGCATGCCTGCCGTACTCCGTTCATGTCTTACGCGGGGGCCGATCAGCCGCTGGTTACCATAATTTTTGATAGCGTTACGCGGGCGGAAGATTTGCAGGGGGAACTCAGCATGGATGGTAGTCCGGCGACCATTCGCCGGATTATACAGGAACACAGCAAGGAAACCGGTGTTACCTTGAAGGATGTTCGGTGGGTACCTATGACCCGCTGCGCCAACTGGCTTAAAAAGATAGTCGATTTTAAGCCCAAAGGTAATTGGTGCCGGTATCATGTTATTGATGATCTTATGCGGCACCCGCCCGCCTTGGTGATGCCGGTTGGTACTACCGCGCTGGGCCTGCTGTCCCACAAGTCTAATGCGCAGGAGTGGTCGGGGCGACTGCTGACTTTTCGCGGCTGGCCGGATGACTGGCTGACCAATGTAAAATACGCGCTGCCGCGTGCTGATCCACGGGCGGAGGGTGCGCAGACCACCGGGCACCCGGTGTTCGGCGACATCCCGAACTACCGGCTGCCGATGGTGCCGGTGCAGGCGCCGCGCCTGATTTCTGCCCTGCGCAACGCAACGCTACGGACGCGGTGGGTCAAACACATCGTGGATGCGCTGAAGCTGGCCAAGCGCGGAATAAGTCCGTTGAATTACACGCGGTCATGGTACCGGTTTACACGGGATGTCAATCGCGTCGAGTTTGCATTGAACGAGCTTTTGCAACATCCGGGCATTCATCTTTGTTACGACACTGAAACTACCGGTTTACGCGGTTTGGCGAAAAACGCGGCGATTGTCGCCATGATGTTTCGTTGGACTGATCCAGCCACCGGGAAGCCGCGTTCCATTGGTTTCCCTTGGGACTACGGCCCGACGGCGGAGCATCCCGACTGGGAGGAAAGTCCGCTTCGTGAACATATCCCTCGTTTGAAGCTGCTTGTCTGGCAGGTGCTCACGCAGTCAACGCTCATTGGCCACAATCTGACGTTCGACATGCTTTACACCTACTTTACTTTTTGGGGCGCCAAGCTCACCGGTTGGGATGACCCTGCGTTTAACCGGCGCCGGGATAGCTGGTTGGTGGCGCTGGCGGATGCGTGCAAGTACGACACGTGGCACATGGCTTTTGCGTGGGAGCAAAAGCGCGGCAGTCTGGGACTGGAAGTTATCGCCTATGACTGGGTGCCGGATTTGGCCGGATATGAGGAAGACATGACCCTGTTGATCGAGTTGCACTATGCGGCCATGCACCCGGCGGCCAACCAAGGGGGTCATTATTTGAATTGTCCGCTGGATAAATGGAATACGCATCTGACGCCGTATGTCATGGGGGACGTGGAAGTTTGTTATCAGGCGCACGGCAAGCTCCAGCGTAAGCTGGAAAACAGCAATGTGTACGAATTTCCGCTGGCGCATCATGAAGTGCGGGGTAGCTTTCGTCGTTTTACGCCGCCGAATCGCGATTGGGTTTACAGCAAAATCATGTCACCTGCCGCTTCCGTGCTGATGAAGATGATGGCGCGTGGCCTGTACATTGACCCAGAGCGACTTTCCGAGATGGAAGACAGCATGCCCAAGCAGATTATTAAGTTGCGGGAGGAATTGAAAACGGTCGATCCGATCATTACGCACTGGTGTAACAAAAAGAGCCGCACGGAAACAGGCTGGGAGCTTGACCTCGAAAATAAAGGTCAGATGAAGGAGCTTTTGTTTGAGCATTTGAAATTACCGGTGCTGCGCTTTACGAAGCAGGGTCGAAAACTTCTAGGGGATGACGTGGACAAGGCAAAGCTGGCGTTGGGCGCGGCGATTGCGGCTGAAAAACCGGAACTGGAAAACGACGCGGAAGGTCTTGAGGCCGCCGTGCAGGAACAAATGCGGGAAGTGGCGGCGCTGGACAAATTCACGCTGAACAAGATGTGTGCGGCGTTTGAAGCGCTGCGCCCGCTGCAAAAATATCGAAAAGCCTTCAAGCTATACAGCACCTACGTTCGTCCACTTAAAAATTTGTTTACGGAAAAACTGGATAAAAAGGAGCGGACAGCCGATCCGCATCTGTACTTTGACCAGTGCATTCATGCTAATTTTTTACTAACCGGCACACGCGGCGGGCGGCTCTCCTGCCGCGAACCCAACCTTCAGCAGTTGCCCCGCGATGGCATTGTAAAGTCAATGTTTGTATCCCGCTTCGGGCAACGCGGGTGCATGTATCAGGCGGACTTGTCGCAGATTGAATTGCGACTGCTGGCGGCGGCCTGCGGTGATCCAACAATGGTGAAGGCGTATTTTGCGGAGGAAGACCTGCATTCTTTGACGACCAGTCGGATTTTTAATGTGCCTTACGAGCATTTCTCGAAAGACCACATGAAAGACCTGCAAACCAAGGGCTATAGCAAAGAAGCAAAAGAACTGGATGAAAAACGTTCCGTGGGAAAAACGGTAAATTTTCTTACCGGTTATGGTGGCGGGGCCTTCGGTCTGCAAAACGTGCTTATTGCACGGGAAATATACAAAACGCTTGAGGAATGCCAGACGATCATTGAAGCCTTTTTTGATGCTTACCCGGCGCTACTCAGGCTGCTTCAGAAGTACAAGCGGTTCATCATGGATACGCATCTGGCGGTGTCGATTTTTGGCCGGGTGCGCGTTTTTGAAGAAGTACTGGGTGATGATGAGGAAGCGAAGGCCAAGGCGTTGCGGGCCGGGTGCAACCACTTGATTCAATCGACGGCGTCGGATATGATGCTGGTCGCGTTATTCGTCATTGAAACCATGATGCGGGAAGCTGATTTGGAATCAATTTTGGTGTCGACGGTGCATGATTCTTTGGTCATTGATTGTGTTCAAACTGAGCTTTCGCAAGTGCATCAAATAGTTGATGATGTGCTTAATAATTTTCCGAATGTATTCCGGGCGGTATTTGGCGATGACTACGACACGTCGTGGATGATTGTGCCGTTTACGGGAGACTGTGAAGTTGGTCTGGATTATCTGACAACACGTAAAATTCCAAAAACAAACATCGACTGGGACAAACTGTTAGTTGCTGCGGGTTGAGCGCGTATTTACAGGTAGCATGAAAGCGCGTGAACTATTTGAACGATCAGCCGCCCCGGTAGAAGCGCCCCCGAAGCCCGACGTTAAACCGGGTGCGCCGCCGGTCGAGCAGCCCGGCAGACCACCGGCACCGGGCAAACATCCCAATCCCTTTCGCCGCCGCTGGACAGGGCCGAAGCCGACGCCGCGTCCCGCCAAGGCATGCGCTGAAGACTTGAAGCCGGGCGTCAAAGCGTCCGCCAAAACTATCATCCGCAAGCTGCGATGAAATCCTTGGCCAAATCAATTCTGACGGAGATGGCGCTTGATCTAGGCAATACGCCCGACTGGATTGACCCGGAGAAGCGCCGCAAGATCGAGCGGGGCGAGCATCCGTACGCGAACAACCCAGCCTTTCCAACCCAGAAGCCCCCGCGCCGGGCGGGCGTGCCGTTTAAGGATGAACCCAACCGGCGCGATTCCACACGCAATTATGGCGAATTGGTGGCTTCGCACGTCTACCCGGAGATCGTGCGCAAGGTGCAGCACTACACGGGACGCGATCCCCAGCAGACAAATCCGCAGCAGTTGATGGGCATGATGATGCAGGCCATGCAGCAGGCGGTGCGGGCGGAAGGCGCACATCGCCCTGAACTGGAGCGGGCGGCGGTCGAGGTCGTGCTGAGTCTGCCTGAATTTCGCGATGCGCGGGAAGCGTACGAAGCCGGGGATTTGCGCATCGAGGCGACGCTGCTTGATCCGCAGGGGATGATGCAAAAAATGCAGCAACGGATTCGGGGTGCGGCTCCTGATGACGAAGCCGACGAAGCCGATGACGCCGAGGACATGCCCCAGATGCAGGTTGAACCGGAGGAAGAAACCGAGGAAGACCGGGCGGAGTTGGGTTTGGATGTGCCGGAAGTGCGTGGGGAGTACGATGAAGAAGCCAAAAAGCGCCGGTTCATCAATCTGCTGATCCAAGGCGCAGCGATCAACAAGAATTACGCGTACCATCAGATGGCGGAGCGGTTGCAGCAGATCGACCCGAACATTCTCACCACGTACGGCAAGCTCATGTCCATTGGTGAGTTGATGTACTGGGTCGCGCCAGAGGATGTTTTCAATGCCATGCAAGGTTCGGGTCAAGGTGGTGGTGGCATGGAGGAAGTGACCCCGGAAGATGATGGCACTTTTACGATTCACGCCAGCGCATTGGTGTTCCCGGTATTGATTCAGGAACTCGCCAAAGGGCTGTACGAATTTCTTGCCCACGATGAGGATGAACCAGCGGAAGTGCGCAAGTACACGTCGGCCAAGAGCGACACACTGGCGGGCGAGCAGTGGGACATCATGAAGGGGCCGGGCGTCTGGCGGCATCTGAATGAGTTGGTCAACCGCGTGGACGGCGGGGAATACATGAGCCGGGTGTTTCACCATCTGGTGAAGCTGCCGACGGGCGAGTTCAACACCATGATGCAGGAAATTCTAAAGGAGACACCGCGTGGGCAGCATTACATCCAACAGCTTGTGGATGAGATTCGTGGTGAGGAAGAAGGTCGGCGTCAGGAGAGCAAGGCATTTCGAGCCATTCGCCGGATCAAGGAGTAGGCAGCAAGGTTTCCTTGCCACACCGGCGGCACTCGTAAACAAAATAGCCCTTATTTGCCAGCGCAATCTGACGTACTGGCTCCGTCACGATGGCGTGTTGACAGTGGCCGCAGGCAACGCCTGCTAGCGGCGCACCCGATGCTTGCCCGAACCGCGTGCGGTAAGCCAAGCGCCAACAGCACATGGACACCAGCAGGAGCAGCATCACCGTGGCGCTATTCAACGTAAGGAGCATCAATCGAAAGGTTTCCTCGTCTAAATCTGACAGATTAAAGTACGGCATAAAATAAAACGTTGACTGTTGGTTGTTACCTGTATACGTTAGCTTCCAGACACTAGATAAAGAACGTTAGAACTGTCAAGCCGGGTTGAAAGACGCAGGTATGGGTTTTTAGTTCTCATGGTTATGGATGCAAGCATACGGTTAAACCAGCTTCGGGCTGAGATTGAACAGTATAATCACCAGTATTACGTGCTGGGTTTCAGCCCCATCAGCGATGCCGACTATGACAAGCTGTACTTTGATCTGGTTCAGCTTGAAGTTGAGCATCCACATTTGGTTGACGCATGCAGCCCTACTCAGCGGGTAGGTGCCGTCAGTGAAACCAGCGGGTTCAAGAAGGTGAAACATTCCGACCAGCGCATGTTGTCGTTGGATAACATGAAAACCGCCGCTGACGTTATTCACTATCTAGGCCAGACGGAAGTGGTGATGGAACCAAAAATAGACGGGGCTTCGTTGAAATTGATCTATCAGCAGGGTCGACTAGTGCAGGCCATAACCCGTGGCGATGGCACGATGGGAGATGATGTCACGGCCAATGCCCGCGCCATAAAGACCATTCCACTGCGGCTGGAAGACGCCATCGACATAACGGTGGTGGGTGAGGTTTACATGACCTACACGGTTTTCAATGAACTCAACTCTCAGCTTGCCGGACAAGACGTGGAAATCATGGCCAATCCGCGTAATGCGGCTGCCGGATCGTTAAAATTAAAAAACCCAGCGGAAGTTGCTGCCCGAAAACTGAGTTATGTGCCGTACGGCACCACGACCGAATTCCCGAACTTAACGCAGGATCAGTTGACTGAATATTTTGGTTTACTGGGTTTCAAGAATATTTCCCTGCTGCCGGTAGTGCAATCCTGTCAGACGGTGTCGGATTGTTTTTTGATTGAAAATGAAGCGATGCTGGCACGCCGCATTGCCGAGGCGGATGCCTGTCGCCGATTCCTTGATCTGCCTACGGATGGTCTGGTGTTCAAGTTGAATGACATCGCCAAGCAACGTGAATTAGGGGAAGGCACCAAGTATCCCAAATACGCCTGCGCCTACAAATTTCCACCGGAGCGAAAAGCGACCACCCTGTTGAGCATCAGCATCCAGATCGGACGAACGGGAAAGGTTACCCCGGTGGCGGAGTTACAGCCGGTATTGCTTGGCGGTACTACGGTGCGTCGTGCTTCGCTCTGCAATCAGAATGAGATTAACCGGTTGAATGTGGATATTGGCGATACCGTGCTGGTTGAGAAGTCAGCGGAGATCATTCCCAAAATTATGGGCGTTGCCGAAAAAGTAACCGGTAAAGTTTACCAGTTACCGCTCGTCTGTCCCGGCTGTGCGCACCCGTTGACTCAACCGGCGGGCTTTGTCGACTATTACTGTTCCAACGACACGTGCCCGGATCGGGTTTTTGCCTTGCTGCACCATGCTTGCGGGAAGACGGCGCTGGATATTGACGGCTGTGGTGAAACGCTGGTGCGGGAATTGATAGCGCACGGAGTCAAACGGCTTTCTGATGTTTTTAGGATTGATCCTTTCTTTATGAAAGCCGCCGCCCGCAAGCGCTTTAACACGGGTCGGGTGGAGTGCCGAGCGCAGCCTCTATGGCGCAAGCTGCACGCGCTGGGGATCGAAGGTTTTGGTCAGACGCTCTGTCAGGCGGTGGGCGAGCGCTGGCAGAATTTGGACGCGGCCTTTGCCGATGAGGATGGGCAGACCCTGTGCAAGCTGGTGGGTGCCGTGGTCTATAATAATCTCGTTGATTACTGCCTCAAGCAAGTGGCCGAGCTTGATGCGCTGGACTCGTTGATCGGGTTGACGGGCAGCGAGCGTTATGTCGGGCCGCTGGCCGGTAAATCATTTTGTATCACCGGCGATTTGCTATCCGGCGGTCGTAACGCTGTTTCGCGCCGGATTGAGCACGCAGGCGGAGTTGTAAAAAGCAGCGTCAGCCGTCATCTGAGCTATTTGGTTCAGGGTACGGAAACGGGTAAGACCAAAAGAGCCGCAGCGGAGAAATACGGTATTCCTGTAATCACTGAGCAGACGCTGTTTGAGTTGATGGAGCAGGACATGCCGGTGCCAAAAGCCGTTGAAGACAGAGAGTATTAAAATGCCACGGAGGACTTATTTTTAAGCGGTTACGGTAAAAAAAAAATAAAACAAACAAACAAAGGAAAAACATGCCAACAATAACCTGTACGAAATGTCCAAAAACGTTTACGCACGCGACTGATATGCAGGCGCAGCAAGCATTGAGGATGCACATTGGACGCACCCACGAGCAGCGGATCATGAATGGAAATACGGTGCAAAAGTCGTCGCGTCGCGTTCATCGTTCGGCTAAATTACTGCCGGAACAGGCGGAAAAGGTCGTAGCCTTTATCCACAAAAACAAGTCGAATTTTAGCACCAAGACTGCCTGCCTTGCAGCGGCACTGGAAGCGGCAGGGGCCAAAGGTGCGATTACGCTTAACTCAACGGCGGTTACGCGCTATTTTGATAAAGCAGAAGCATTAGCGGCGCAGGCTATGAACGGCCATGCGCCGTCCGGCAAAAAGGAAAAGCGAAATTACACACGCAAAGCTCAACCGGCTACGCAGCACGTTCACGTGAATTTTTGTCCAAACTGCGGTTGTAGCATGCAGGCGGTGGCAACCGGCATGGCGATGGCGGCACAACTTAAATAGCCTATGAGTATTTCAAAATTAAAAAGGGAAGCCCAAAAGCTCTGTCGGCACACGGTTGTCTTTACCGATCCAACTGATATTCTGGCAGCGGTGCGGGCGATGCAGGGTCGAACTACTAAAGCAATTGCCAGAGAACTTGGCATCAGTGCGGCACAGGCACAGTATCGCATTCAAAAAGCGCAGCGGAGCATGGCGACCAAGTTTCGGTCTGATTACCGTAATGGCAACAGCCCGTTGGCGACGCAGATGCTGACGGCGACAGAGGGCTTGGGCATGGCGGTTGTCAGTAAGCAGATTGCTCCGAAGTTTATTCCATTGGCCAGCGCGGGTGTGCCGAAAACTAGATGAGCACGCCATTGATTATTGATGAGGTCGGTCGTAAGCGGATTCGCGAGCTATGCGCTGCCGCCCAAGCGAAACCAGTGGACATGCTTAAACTGGTTTCACGCATCAACACGGCTGATGGCAAGGAGCAGCACGTGGCGCAAATGACGGCGCAGACCATTGATATTCCGCTCGCGTTCAGGGTTACATTTTCCGTCGAGAACGGTCATCCATGCGGGACATGCTATCACATGAGCGTTAGTGTGCAGCGGAAGGGCAGGATTCCGAATGAGCACGCCGTCTGGCTGATCGCACAGGAATTCGGATTCAAGGATAGCTTGCAGAAATGCACCGTCTGGCCGGAGACATTACGCGGGCACGGGATAGCCATAAACGTGGTGCAGCCGGTGGATTTAGATAGCGCGGGCGCTGGTTCACGCTGGTATCGTTTCAGCGAACGGCTGCCCGCACTCGGCGACCGGATCGCCATTGCGTTTGAGAACGGAAAAGAATTTACGGGCAACCCCTATGGCACTGTAACCAAGATCACCAATGTCGCTGATCTTGATGGGGAATCCTGTGTCGTTTCGGGTGATGGCTTCGGAACACGCGCAGCTTGGTCGTTGTGCAGTGACCGTTTTGTGAATTCCGTAGTACGTTCGGATTACCAGTGGAGATATTCCGGTTAGACTGGCGCCCAGAAGATTTTTCAAAAAAGTTCTTGCATTGAGTTTTGTATACGGTATGGTGCATGCAGATCGGAGCACGGTGCTCTGGTTGACAAAAATAATTTCAGTGAAGCGTCAAACGACAATTAAAAATATAAACAGCCCGGCGAAGGGTTATCCCTTCCACGGGTTGTGGAGCGTGCTGTCGTCATGGTGTGCCCGGAGGACGATGGAACAAGATCAGGAGGTAAGCGGGTAGGCACACTAATCAGGAATTTTGAACCCCGCTTACCTGACCCGTAGGCGGGGTTTTTCGTTTTTATTTTATGCTCCTTCGGGAGCCGAGAGTCGGGCCGATAATCCGATAAAGACCACCGCGAAGGTAGGATTGAGCGAAGTAAGCTCAGCCGCCAGTAAACCTGTGGGCGACTCGAAAGAGCGATTAGGGTGTTTGTTCTTGTCAGGCCCCATGCCGTCCACGATCTACGGTGGGTGGTGTGGGGCCACTTTTAAGCAGGTGTAGCTCAATGGTAGAGCTTATCGTTGCCACCGATAGGACGGCGGATCGTTACCGCCCACCTGCTCCATTTTCGGGGAAGTAGCTCCAAGGTAGAGCGGGTGCCTTGCAAGCATCAGGTTGTGAGTTCAAGTCTCATCTTCTCCACCATTTCGGGTTCCGTCCATTGCGGTGAATCGTGTGCGCACACGTTAAGACACGCAACTGATGAACGGATTTGCAGGGCAGCCGGTGATAGAGCGCAAGCTCAATTCCGACGCCAGCACTGACCGCTTTAATTTTTCATGAGACGCAAAGCTAGGAATGTCTCATACGTGAGACGCAACGTCGAACTGCGTCATCCATACGGAGGGCGCCAGCAGCGCGGATGAGTCTCCAAAACTCGTCTTGTCGGGGGCAGCACCCGAACTCTGTGCCATTTTCGACGGGCCGACTGTCACCGCATAAGCAGCCACCGGGGTAAATGAACCCGTTCCTTCAACTGGTGGCAGAGGTCAAGTGAACGGGCGTGCGTGTATGCCTCTCTGTGGAGGATGTGAACTCGTCCACCTGTCGGTCGTCGAACTTTTCGGAAGATGTTCCTGTGGCCCGTCTGTAAAACGGGTGCCCTTATTATCACGGGAGGTTGGCGACTGGATCGTTACCAGCATCTTCCACCATTTTGGGACGTTAGCTCAGCTTGGATAGAGCACCCGCTTGTCACGCGGAAGGCCACGGGATCGAAGCCCGTACGTCCCGCCATTTTGCCACGAGATCAGCACCGGAACCTGATTCCCACAGAACCCCACTGGAAGTAAAGGAATCATTCCGGTGCGGGGGTTACTCGCTGGCAATGCTTTTCGGAGTGTAGCTCAGTTTGCTTAGAGCACTCGCCTTGGGAGCGAGGGGCCGCAGGTTGAAATCCTGCCATTCCGACCATTTTTGTTTTGATTGCCAAGTAGCTCAACTGGTAGAGCGCCGTACTGTTAATGCGGATGTTGCTGGATCGTCCCCAGCCTTGGCAGCCATTTACATGGAGAGGGCGCAACCCCATGCGCTGCGTAGACAGCGGCAGACCGGCTGGTAGGAGGCTTACGTCGACCGTAACAGCCATAAGTTCAATGTTTACGCCTGAGTGGGTTAGCGGCCTCCATTTTTTCATGCTTCCGTGGCCGAGCGCATCAGGCACGCGCCTTCTAAACGCGATTACGCTGGTTGGATTCCAGCCGGGAGTACCATTTGTCCCCGTAGCTCAGTTGCACAGAGCGGGGCTTTCCTAAAGCTCAGGCCGTTGGTTGGATTCCAACCGGGGATACCATTTTGGAGGGTTGACCGAGTGGCAAGGTTTCCGTCTTGAAAACGGGTGACCAGTTGATAACTGGCAAAGGTTCGATTCCTTTACCCTCCGCCAGTAGTTAAATCATGGCAGTGCCAATATCAACCCAAGTCGGAATGCCCGTTACAGTAACGTTTGACGGGACGAATTTTCCCGTCCCCGTAGCTGATATAACGAACGCGCAGGCTGGCCAGACTGTAAAGTACGTGCCCACGCCCGGCGCGGCGGATGATGACTGATTTCATGGGAAGTTGCCTGATCCATTACGAGCTTCAGATTGTCTACACTCACGCGTTATGCCGATTGGCGATGGCTACGGAGCTTGTCTCGCATCCGCCACGCAACACCGCGTCCGGCAGTTGCCATTTGGCTTGGGCGCCTATCCGTTCCTGCATTGCTGCTTTACGGCCCGGAACTCCGTAGTCGTCACGAATCGACATAATAAATCAGTCCAGCGAAAATGGCGGGCGGACGCCACGGGTTTTAGTTGCGCCAGCGACCGCCACTTCGCTGACTTCTGCGTTATAGAACTGGCTGGTTGACCGAGCGCCAAGGTGCTCGCTTGGAAAGCGAAGGCCGCGCTGAAAGGCGTGCGAAGGTTGAATCCCTTCACCAGCCGCCAACTACTAATTCAAAACTAATAACTACTAATTTAGTAGTTATTGATTTCACGGCCACGTAGCTCAGCGGTAGAGCACGCGCTTGATAAGCGCGGGGTCGCAGGATCGTCACCTGCCGTGGCTACCATTTTCCCAACGTAGCTCAGATGGTAGAGCAGAAGGCCGAAAACCTTTGTGTCGCTGGATCGAAACCAGCCGTTGGGGCCATTTTATTGCCATCTATGCAGGCGGGTTCGATCCCCGTCCACTCCACCGTATGGGGTGTGCTGGCGCATAAACAGCCACGGTGAAGCGCTTGATCGGCGCAGCCGGTTCGATTCCGGCAGATGGCTCCATTTCAGTTTAATGCCCCGTTCGTCTACCGGCTAGGACGCCCGCCTTTCACGCGGGGGAAAGCGGATCGACACCGCTACGGGGTACCATTTCTCGACCTTCCGATCAGGGATGCCGGTTCACGCTACTTAGATCATGGCAGATACGTTGCTCAAATACTACAGTTACACGTTTACAAACCAAGAAAAGCGACAGGTCGTCGGCGTCGTGGCCACGGACGCCAGTGATGCGTGGGCGCAATTAGGCATCAAGCTGGGCAGCATGCTTATGCGCGGCGGGTTCGCCCAATCCGGTGCCCCGTTGTTCTTGGGTGAATACGCGCCGGGAACCAAGTTGACGCCTCGTGATCAGCAGATTGGCCAACAGTAGTTAGGACATGAGTCGTGCTGAAATACTTGTGGCCAAGATGCTGGAGTCCGAACTGGTTCCGGTCTGCTACGCGTGCCAGAAGGAAAAGGGTTTGCCAACACTGCAACCGGGGCAGGAGCCATCCCACGGTTTATGCCGCCGACATCAACGCGAAACCTACAAGGGATTTCCATTACACTATTCCGACGAACAGGCGGATAGTAAAGTCAGTCACATGGCGCCCGATGAATACTGGCACGACCGGCAGTAGTCAGATCAGATCGCCGATGCGTTTTAGTTCCGCCAGTTTTTCTTCCGGTTTAGCCAGACCTCCGATGATTGTATACACGACAAGGTTCGGCTTATTGCCCCGGTAGATGCCGCGATGCACGGTGTTTCCCGGTTTAAGCATCCGATTTAGCTGGTCGAAGGCGTGCTCGATGTGGGACTGCGGCAGGGTGTTCATGATGTTCACTCCGGCAATCACAACAGCGGCAGCCACACTTCCGGTGGTCAGGTCGATTCCGCCCGTCAAAATGTTTTTGCGCAAATTACTGCGCACCGCAAAGCTGATGTCAGTTTCATCGTTGAACTTATCCACCGGGTTGGCGCCGAAAGTGATAAGCCCGCTGTCCAAAACGGTGAGCAGGTCAGCCCGGTCGAAGCTGGTATAGTGACTCTGTTTGACGCAGATGGTGTTGAACAGGTGGAATAACGAGCAGACGCTCATGTTGGCTGTGTCCCAGAAGGCGTCAACTGCCAGATTAGGGTACAGGGTGCCGATTTTTTCGTTGTCGACAACGATCAGCGGAGATACCGCGCCATTTTCAACCAGACAGAGCAGGTCAGTGAGGGTGTTGTACGCATTGGCCGCCACGCGTTTGCCTTCCGCCATCTTCGGTAAAGCGACGATTACACCGACCTTTTCGCTGGTGCAGCGCAGTGATTTTTGCAACTCAATTGCCGTGTCCACCAGATGCACAGCGGTACCGGCACCCGTGCCACCACCGGCGCCCGCGCAGACAAAGATACGGTCGAGCGTGGGGCCGAAAGATCGGCGCATGAAATCAAGCACATCCTCCTGCCGTTCCTTGAATGCAACTCTGGCGGCGGCGGGATTTTTGCCCGCCCCACCGCTGGTGCCGAGACACATCTTGTTTGGAATGTTCAGGGTGGCCAAATCCTGTTCGGCGGTGTTTACGGCGCAAACTCGCCGGTAGCCAAGGCGATGGAAGGTCTGGGCCAGTCGGCCACCACCCTGTCCGGCGCCAATGAACGCGAACTTGAAACCGGCTTCAAATTCGTCCTTTATTTCGGCAACGGTAATAAGGGTTGGCATTGGAATGTCGGGAACGTTTACATCGAAGTCTGCTTGATCGGCTGAAGGGGTCGCTAGGGGTGCTTCGGGGGCGCCGGTTATTTCTTCTACCGGAGCGGGAGCGCTGGGTAGGCCAGTTTCAATTTCATTCATAATAGTTTTTCGCGTTTTGTGCTTTACGTCAGCCTTTGGCTTGGACTTGTCTGCGATGTGTTGCCTAATCATCATTGCCTGTTTCAGCTAAGGCGCCCTCAATGTCCATGACGGCGGAAGCGATGTCCAGCCCTGCCTGTAAGGGCAGCTTACCGGCAGCGTTTTTGATTTCGACAAGGGCTAGCTTGATCCGTGCTTTCGGTGCCGCCTCTTTTGCTTCGGATAACGCTTCCGGGTAAAATCGGCTCAAAATTTGTTCGTGCGCCACAGCTTAAATACTTTCTACTCTCGTAGCTCAATTAGATAGAGCATTAGCTTGCGGAGCTAAAGGTTACTGGTGCGATTCCAGTCGGGAGTGCCATTGGGGGATTAGTTCAATAGCAGAACGCGTCGTTTACACCGACAGGACGAAGGCGCGATACCTTCATCCCCTACCATTTCGCTGATAAGCCCGGCGGTTGATAGCTACTTCTGCCGGGCCGAATGCCGCTACGATCAGCCGGGGGAACCGGGAAACCTACGGCTGTTGGGAGTGAGGCTTGCCGAACAGCAGGCGGATTCAGCGGATTCAATTTGCCTCCGTAGCTCAATTGGTAGAGCATCGGTTTCGTAAATCGAAGGTTGTCGGATCGTACCCGACCGGTGGCTCCATTATTTAATGCTATGACTATTGACCAAAATAAAAAAGAGTGGACGAACTACGGCTGGGAGATGCGCGGCAGCGAATGGTCGCACAACTGGGGCGGCGACGACGCGCTCTGGCACGCGGCGGTCTATCCACGCATTCGCGCTTTTATGCCTGCCGCTAAGGCGCTGGAGATTGGCTGCGGGCACGGTCGCATGACGGGTTATCTCAATCGTCAGTGCCAGCACATCGTTGGGTTCGACGTGGCGGCTCCGTGCATTGATTACTGTCAGCGCCTGTTTCCCGCGCACAGTTTTCATCTGGGGAATGGCAAGACTTTCCCGCAGGTGCCGGATGCCTCAATCAATTTTGCTTTCAGTTGGGATGTGCTGGTACACTGTGATCTGGACGTGTTGGCGAGCTACCTTGCTGAATTACGCCGGGTTTTGACACCGAAGGCGCATGCGTTTTTGCATCATTCCAACGCCGCTGACAGCCATGCGATAAACAACGGCTTGCGGTCGGCCACCAGCCATGTGGATGTGGCCAAGCTTTGTGAACAAGTGGGTTTGAACCTGAAGTTACAGGAGATCGTCCACTGGGAAGGCGCCCTGCGTATGGATTGTTTCAGCTTGATTGAAAACAGCCCGTGGTGCGGCACACCGCTTGCTTTTGTAAACGATGACTGGCTGGCCGTTCAGCGCAGTGCGATGAAGGTGGCCAAGGTTTATCGGTGAATGGTGCCCGGAGTGTGATGGTTTAGCATTCGAGCCTGTGACGCTCGCGGAGCGGGATCGTAACCCGTCGGGTACCCCACTTTTAGCCTGTTGGTCGAGCAGTTAAGGCATCCGCCTGCAAAGCGGAATTACACTGGTGCAAATCCAGTACAGGCTTCCAGTTCTTTTGGAGATTTTGCGCTTACTAACACCGTAGTTAAACCATGACGAGCGCTCAACAGGTCGTAGCAATGTTATTGGAAACCACCCAGCAAAGCGTCTGCGGTTACTGTGAGAAGGAGCACGGGCCAGTACCCGCGCAGCCGGGAATGCAAAAATCACACGGAGTCTGTCGTCGGCACGCCATTGCAAATTATACGGCGAACGGCATGGACACCACAAAACTGATGACCAAGCCGGAGTCAGCGTTCGCTCCCGATCTCAGTAAAGCAACCTCCGGCGCCCCGCCCTCTACGAATGGGAATGAAATGGTAAACGCCATGCTGGCGCAACCGGAGTTCAATCCGCGTCGACCTAAACCTTAAACCTGCGAATGTAGCTTAATTGGCAGAGCACCACGCTTCCAACGTGGATTTGTGCCGGATCGTGGCCGGTCATTCGCTCCAATCTATGAATGCGCTGACCGTGGTGCTGTGTCTGCTCGAAGACCGGACGAATATGTTTGTCAGTGCCGTACTCACGCCGCAGAGCCAGCGTCGACTGTTGGAGAGGGTGCCGCCGGTGCATCCGACTGTCTACGCGCACCACGTGACGCTGGCATATAACCCGGAACCGGACGCGCTGGCGCGTTACCGGCCCTTGGAAGGTACGCGGATCAAAGTCCCGGTCACGGCGGTATGCGTTGACGATAAAGGCCAAGCGGTGCTGGTGGGCGTCGATAGTGAAAACGAGTATGCGCACATCACAATTTCTTGTGCCGAAGGCGTCGCGCCGGGCTACAGTAACGAACTGCTGGCGGCGCAGCACGCCGACATGCAGCATGTAAACATTTTCACCTTGGAAGCGGATGTCGTCATCGAACCCCTTGAGTCTTAATGCGAGTGACGGTCGGGCGCGGGATCGAGCCAAGCTCTATCTCGATGCGCGTGACCGGGTGGCCGCGCCTTTCCTGAAGAAGTATCACGGTCGGCTCCCTCGTGGTGTTGCCCGGAAGATTCACCAGCAAGTGCTGCGTGAACTCGATATGCCTGTGTAGCTCAGTGGCAGAGCGCTGCTTTGGTAAAGCAGAGGTCACCGGATCATTCCCGGTCACAGGCTCCATTCCGCAGTCGGTCGTTGGCGACCGCCCCGCCGTCATAAGGCAAGGTAGCCCGGATCGTCACCGGGGACTGCGACGATTCAGGGCCGCAAGCATTGCAGCGATGCAGTAGTCTCTTAAACTACAGAGCACGGGGCAGCACCGTGGCGGCCCACCATTTCACTTGCCAGCGTAGCTCAATTGGTGGAGCTTCTGTTCTGTAAACAGAGGGCTGTCGGATCGTACCCGACCGCTGGCTCCAATTGCGTAGTTAATTGCATGAGTAAAGCAAAGGTCATCGTAACCCAGATGCTCGAAGCGGATTATGATGAGCATGTCAAGGCGCACGAGCGCGTGCAGAAGTGGGATAAAGCTCACGGCTCGTTCCAAAAGCTCTATGCGCTCAAGCACAAGTCGATGGGCCTGTTTCGCGAACTGGGCCGCTCCATCGGCTACGAGCGGGCGCTGGCCCGCGTGGGTCTGACCCGCGACGACGTATCTCATCCCATTTACGGTGCCCAGATCGGCAGCACCGACAACTACAAGCAGACACGCCCGGTTCGGCGCTGTCAGAACGTTCACTGCAAGGATCGCAGCCCAAAGCCCGAAGCACAGGAAGCTTGCCTCAACTGCGGGGAGCCGTTGAAGACCACGCCAATGGGTTATAGCTTTTCTGATCTACACAACAAGCTCGCCAATCACATGCTGGGCGTGGAGACGAATGATGGCCGCCGCGTCTGGTTTGATGCGCCGCTGCCGTCGCAGTCGGAGCTTGAGCCAGAGGAAGCGACCGAGGCCAAGACGCCGGTCAGCGCGGCAGAATTTGCCAAGCAGGGGCGGCTCGGCAAGTGGTGGTAATTTTGCGCGGGTAGCTCAGCGGTAGAGTACCATCCTGACACGATGGGGGTCGGAGGATCATTCCCTTCCCCGCGCACCATTTTCAAGCCCAAGCCGTCGTGAAGGTAATGGCGCCACTGCTGGCGCTGATGGTATTGAGCGTTACGGTGACTTGCTTCTGCCAGACAGCGTTGAACCCGACTTCTGCCGCTTTGGTTTCGGCGCCGGTGGCAAAGTTAACGGTGTATAAGTCAAAAATCGCAGCGTCAACGGCGTTGGCCGGAGCGAGCAGGCTGACGGTTATCACGTCCCCGGTGTAAACGAAAATGCCCGGCGATTCCTGACCGATGGTGGCGGGAAACGAACGCAGTTGCTTTTGATTGTAAGCGAAGGTGCGCGGATCACGCCCGGTGACACTTAGCGTCCACGGACGCGCATTGCGGACGTTTCGGATTATGGCGTAGGGCACTTCGAGTACCACGCCGTTGGTCGTTATTGATGCCATACGCTTTAACTACGCGTGCTCCTGTAGCTCAATTGGACTAGAGCGCCTGATTTCGGATCAGGATGTTACAGGTTCAAGTCCTGTCAGGAGTACCAACTATTTCAACTCGTCGGCCAGCCCGGACTTCATGAGGCGGGAGTAGTAATTCCTGTGGCCGGGTTCGGAGAGATGGTCAATGGCAATTTCTTCGGCAGCCCGCTTGGCTTTGGGCGCCCCTTTGGTGTGCTCGCGCTCGACCTTGCGGCCCATCGCGAGTTCCTTTTTGTCGAGGCCGCTAGTGTCGTGCCGGTCGCCTTTGGCACTGCCACCGGGCACGCAATCTTCCAGCAGGTTGGCGACGATGGTGGTGGCCTGTGATTCACCACGGCGTTTACGTAGCGCGACGAGGCGCTTGCCCCAGTCGATCTTTTTGGTGGGGGTCATCAATTATCCAGCATTTTGCGGACGATGCTTTCAGCCGTGGGCTTCTTCTCGTCCTTTTTGGACGTGTCATCGGCGTCGGCCTTCTTGCCGAACTTGCCTTTGTTGCGACAGAACCCGCAAGTACACGAGCTAGGATGCTTGCCTTCGTTAGTTATTCGTTTCATGCTTCCTTAAATACGCTTTCAGTTTTTCAAAACGAGCGGTGTTCTCAATCACGCTTAAATCGGTGTTGCAGGCACAGCACAGGAATTGACGCGGTTTTCCAGTTTCATGGTTGTGGTCTAGCGAAAGTCGTCTCCCGTTCTGTGGAGGCACAGCGCAAATGGCGCATTTGCCGTCTTGTTCGGTGTACAGTTTAAGCGCTTCTGCGATAGTTAAGCCGAGATCACGGGCAGATTCCATTCTAAAAGGCAATGATTTACGCTTAATCCTTCTTCGAGTTTTTATTTTCTCTACCCACTCTGGGTGCAACTTGAAAAGAGCGTAAGTTTCTAGCTTATAGCATTTTTTGCAATACTGACGTGGATGGTTTTTGCCCTTGTAACTGTTAGTGTAAAAGTCACAGACCGGCTTTAACTTGCCGCACTTTCGACATGTGTGAAACGGGGCAACTGGCTTGGCTAACCTCTTTATGTTTGTGCCTTTCATCCTACAGCTAACGCTGCAAAATCGTTTTCTCTCGATGTGACTATTTGTTGTTAATTTTAGTTTTTTACGGCATATCTCGCAAAATTTTTTGATCCGTCTAAAAGCGTAACAGTCGATACTTTTCATGCGGTAATTACTACCCATGTTTTTACAAAATCCAAATCAATTTTTGCCGGTGTGGTTAAGCCAGAATAGCAGATGGTCTGCGCTTAGAACGCAGGAGCCTTGGGGGTGCAATTCCCTTCACCGGCACCAATTCGCAAGCGTGGTTAAGGTGGAATGGCAGACCCCGGCGACTTAAAATCGCTGAGCCTTGCAGGTTCAATTCCTGTCGCTTGCACCAATTTCGCCGCGTGGTTTACCCGGAATGGCAGACGGGCCGCTCTCAAAATGCGTGAGCCTTGGAAGTTCAATTCTTCTCGCGGCGACCAAAATAGCGATTGACTTGTTTACGTTAATTTGCCAGCTTCTTGTTCGCGGGGTGGAGCAGTCTGGTAGCTCGCGTGGCTCATAACCACGAGGCCGCAGGTTCAAATCCTGTCCCCGCAACCAATTTTTTGATTCGGGAGGAACTGAACGTGTTGGCCCGTATTTGACCAACTGGTGGTTGGCGCTGAATTTAGCGCCCCCAGCCGCCCCATGCACGGGGCGGCCATTGTTGTAAACGCTCTTTGATTTACGGGGTCGTACTGGTTTCGATTTGGATTGTCGAAACAAGCTGACACGCCGAGGATGATGGTTGGGCCTCGTTAAAATCGTCCATCAAAACTCAAATGCTAACGCAAATGAATTGGTAGGCAATGACCTCGCCGAAGCCCTTCGCTGCATCAACAATGCGGATGAAGTGCTCGCCGAAGCTGACGCCGAGCTTGCGCTCGTCGATGCCGACCTCGCAGTGGCCTAATACGGCCACTCCGTTCACCGCTGGACGCCTGCTAGGGCGAATGAACGTCATCAGCAGGCTAGTGTGAGTGCCGAGCACAGTCGGCGCTTGTTACGGCGCGTTCACCGTAAACAATCGTGGTAACAGTCGCCGGTCTGACTGCGGTTGGTATTAAAGCCGGAGAAGCGTGTGTAAGGTCTGTTAGAAGATTCAAAGACGCGGGTTCAACTCCCGCCGACTCCACCATTTAGTCTTGCGGATAATTCGGTTGGTGATCCAGTGAAGTCGCGCACTTCACTGGATTTTTTGTTCTATGGTTCGTAGCTAGGATATATGAAAAAATTACTTACGTTATTGGCCGCATCTCTTGCGTTTGCGGGAACTTTGCTGGGAAACGATTTGACGCTGGCGTGGACGCCTTCCGCTGATCCGGCGGTCACTGGCTATAAGATCGTTTACAGTCAAGTCGGGCAGGTGACTACGAACGTCTGGCGAATCGGTCTGGTGGCGACGACCACGATCACGAATCTGGTATCATCTCCGGCCATCACCTACCGGTTCACCATCATCGCCACGAATTCTGCGGGCGTGGAAAGCGTTCCGACTTCCGAATTCGTGTCAACGATTCCACCCCATGCGGTAAAGAATCCACGTTTTGTTGGCCGCACGGCCAGCGGCTTTACGGTGACTTGGGTGCCGTCGGATGAAGCGGATGCGGCCACCTACAAGGTGACGTATGGAACGGTGTCACCGAGGACGACCAATACCGTCACCGTGCCCGCTTCGGTCACGCAGGCGGTCATTACGAATAACGTGGTGGCGAATGCTGATCACTACTTTGATTTCACGGTTATCAATACTCCCGGAGTAGAATCGTGGCCCAAGTATCAACTTCGTGACAAATTGTTGCCGGTCGGGCCGAACGATCTGAAAGTCTCAGTTTCAGTTGAGTAGTTTTCAGAGCGCGGGGAGACATCAACGTTCAGGGGCCGGGAGCTTACTCCCGGCCTTTTTAATTTCATGGTAGGCTGCTGGAACAGTAACAGGCCGGTTTGCTAAACCGTGGCCACGATAACACGTGAACAGGTGCGACTCCTGTGCCTACCGCCATTTCTGGCTCATAGCTCAATCGGCAGAGCACCGGCCTCATAAGCCGCGAGGTTGTCGGATCGTACCCGACTGAGCCAACCAAGTTCTAAAGCGTATGCAATTAACCAGCGCTCAAGCTTTTGCCAGAAACACGGCCAGCGGTTTGATTCAAGGTATTCGACTAAGCGTATACGAGGCCGTAAATAAACATCCAGCTTGGACGGCTAATGAGATTCACAAGTTGCCAGAACTGGTGGTATATCAACTGGATAGCGTACGGAATCGGTTCGCAGAATTAGAGCACGCAAAAGTGATCTGTTCGGGCAACGTGCGTGAGTGCCGTATATCAGGGAATCAAGCAGTAACTTGGTCAATTACTCCGCATGTTGCGACAAAAGCTGATTTTGTAAAAAAGAAAAGCCGTAAAGACTTGGAGTTGGAACTAGCTAAAGCACATAAATTGAACGCAGAACTCTTGGCTATCGCTGAAGACGCGGTTCAAGCTTTACTTGAAGTTGAGGGTAAACTTTAATTTTTATGCGTGTGTGGTTAAGCGGGAATTAGCAGACCCCACAGATCGAGAGTCTGTGAGCCTTGCTGGTGCAAATCCAGCCACACGCACCACTTTTGCTATCGTAACTCAATTGGCAGAGTACCCGGCTTTTACCCGGTAAGTTGTGGGATCGTTGCCCACCGATAGCACCATTTTTATTGCCGTGTGGCGCAATTGGCAACGCAGCCGCCTTTGAAGCGGAAGATTGTTGGATCGTACCCAACCACGGCAGCCACTCTGTAGTTAATGACGATGACAGCACAGGACATCGTGAATCGCCTGCTCGAAGCGGAGCCTCTGGACTCATTGGAGGCCGTGCCCGATTACGATGACTGGCGCACGAAGGCGTTTGATCACAAGACGCGGGAGCACCGTGAATGGCGTTTGCGCAACCAGAAGCCGACCAGCCCGGCGGAAGCCCGTGCGCTGGGCGTCAACTGGTACATCAAGCAGGGACGGAAGTACACCTTCTCGATGGCCGAACCGTCGCCCGGCGGCTATCCCCGGAACTCGCACACGCTGGCCACCAACCGGAACCAAAGGCGCAAGTCTTTCGGTTACCGTGACACCTATTCTGTTCGCGAGCGCGACTGGCCCTCTGGCGGCAACGCCGCTTACTACAAGCGGCAGGATAAAGCCCGGCAGGCGCGGGAAGCGGAGGCGGAAGCGGCCCTGACGGGCGCTGGAATTTAATTGGCGAGTGGCGTAATTGGTAGCGCGTCCGGCTCTGACCCGGAAGATTGCAGGATCGTTCCCTGCCTCGCCAGCCATCTGTAGTTAAGGGCGTGACCGCGAAGTCCATTGTAACCCGGATGCTGGAGGCTGAGCCTCCGGTTGATCCTGACGAGCCGAACGCATTCATCCAGCACTACAAGAGCGGATGGGAGCGGGCGGGCTTCACGCCTACGACGCAGGACGGAAAGGAATCTTGGATTTGGCGCGAGGGCATCTTCTCCATCGAAGTGACTCATGACATGTCTGACCCAGCCCACGGCCCGGCACCTTTTGGCGCAGCCGGTGGCTTTGACATCTACGCGCTCATCAACAACGTTGCGGGCGATGTGGAAGCCAGATCACAGAGTGCTTACGCGCACAAGACCGCCAAGACCGAAGCCAAGGCGCTGGCGGTGGCGACGCAACTCAAGAATGACATTTCCAATTCGATGGCGGCCCGGTTGAACAGGCTGGGCTTCACCGGCTGGCGCAATCACTGGCACAAGGCTCCAATCAATGTAACTCTCAAACCGTCCAAGGCGGGCGGCTATGCAAATATCAAGGTCGACATGGATTACGTGCCGAACGCGGACGTGATCCGTGTAGTGACCGGTTTGGACAAGATGTGCTCGAAGCTCTACCCGGAGCGCTAAAACGGTTCGTTGTCGGGATCAATCGGATCAACGCGTTTATCTCGCGGCGTGTTGTCGACTCCCTGCCTGCTGTTTTCCTCGTGCGTGAGCGTCTGAATATTCCAGATGTGGTAACCTTCGTTCCGGTTGATCCGGTCGATGGTCAGGTCACCGGGTTGGTTGCCGCGTTTTTCCAAATATCCAGTTTCATCGCACCATTTTTTGAAGGACTCCACAGTCAGCGTAAACGGCAGCTTGCGTTTACGGGCGCTGTGCCGGAGCATGTTCAGTACGTACGTCCACGGTCGCTTTTCCTTTAATCTCCGAGCTTTGCACTTCCAACAGATGCTTAGGAAGCTGTGGTATAGGCTTACTTTTCCGCTAACCGATACGCGGCGCGTGGTCTTTTTCGGTTTCCGATTTGGGCACCATTTAGTGCTGCACTTGTCGCCCTTCTGGCTGGCTTTGGGTGCTTTTTTCCATTTGCCTCGTCGTCGCTGTTTCAATACTAAAGTAAGAACTGACAAGAACAAACACCCCGCGTAGATTGATTTTATGGAACTGCTGAAGCAAAAAGTTCTGGTCATCAACCGCCAGTGGAAGGGCTACGAGGTAACGGATGTGCAAACGGCACTCTGTGACATCTGCCGTGGTGCTTGCACCGCCATTGACATGGAAAGCATGCTGCCGGTGACGTGGGATGAGTGGATCAAGTTGCCGATTCGGGAGGGTGACCGCTCGATCCGTGCGCTTCATTTTGCCGTGCGGGTGCCGACGGTCATTTGCAAGGCCAAGTACGCCGACATGCCCAAGCGACGCCCCAAATGGAGCAAGCGCGGCGTGGCCAAGCGCGACAAGTTTGTCTGCCAGATCACGGGCAAGTACGCTCCCGATGGCAACGTTGATCACGTATTGGCCCAGAGCAAGGGTGGCCGTGACGAGTGGAGTAATACCGTGTGGACGGAAAAGAAAATCAACACGAAGAAGGCCGCCAAGTCCCTTGCCGAACTCGGCTGGCGGTTGCTCCGCAAGCCGGTTGCGCCACCGGAAATTCCGATGGTGTGCTTGATCGAACCGAAGCATGTGGACTGGCAGCCCTTTCTCCGGGTTGGCTAATTGCATTGACACGGCTGTAGACGTAAACAAAGTTATTGCACGACGCCTACAGCCGTTGTATGTTTACACCGTATGGACGCACTAAATGCAGAGAGCAGTGAAAACGTAAACGGCAAGCACCAGTGTCAGTGTGAGCTTTGTCACCCCAACCTGTACTTGGGTTGGGAGGACACTTTCGTTATGGACGTGCCGATTACCCCCATGCAGACGGAAGCTCGCGGCCAAAAACAGCACGCGGTGCTGCGCAGTACGGTGCCGCTAGCTTTCGCCTGTTAACGCTTGGGCGGCTGGCAAAATCCGCCAAATGCCTGTGGTAGCGCATGGGTCGGGGGAGGCGTCACCGTTAAATTCTTCTTCAGCACGATGCCTACCTTTTCCAAGCAGGCAGCTTCGGCGTAGTAGACGGTGAGCGTGCAGAGTTCCTTTTCAACCTCAAAAGCGGTTTCAGTTACGACGTTGGTTTGCTCCTGACCCCAGCCGGTACCCAGCGTGAAGTCGGGCACGTTGAGTAGCGACGGGTTCGCGTTGTACGCCGTAACGCGGGGTGCGTTCGAGATCGTCACGGAGGGATTCTGGCTTTGGCTTAGGCTGTTGCTCAAGGTGTAGTTTATTGCATTGGGCGTAGTGGACACCCCGGCGGAACTCAAACCCGTTGATTGACACGTCGTATACCAGAATGGCCACGGTGACGGCGGCGGTAGTGGTGGCGTATACAGTGGATAGTGGTGGTGATGATGTTCTTCGATGATCGTTTTCTTCATCGCTTCGAGCAGGGGGTTGGGCTT